>Ga0114973_10000116_pt1 | contig 52761 bp, 51 predicted proteins | sample M_140807_MF_Meta_FD_87025 | JGI IMG/M metagenome (GOLD analysis project Ga0114973, IMG submission 87025) | Freshwater microbial communities from Lake Montjoie, Canada to study carbon cycling - M_140807_MF_MetaG | ecosystem: Environmental > Aquatic > Freshwater > Lake | place: Lake Montjoie... | reverse complement strand
GGTGGTCCGATCTCTGCGTTTTCAGCTTTCACGCCGTGAAGATCATCACAACCGGGGAGGGTGGAATGGTCACCACAAATTCCCCGGAACTGTATAAAAAACTATGCAGGGTCCGGACCCATGGAATCACCCGCGACCCGAAACACCGTTCCCGAGGTAGGAGGTATCCCTGGTACTATGAAAAACTTGACCTTGGGGATCACTACCGCATGACAGATATTCAGGCGGCTTTGGGAAGAAGCCAGCTCAAGAAGGCTCCCCGATTTCAAGAGGAACGCACGAAAATCGCTGAAGATTACTCCACCCGGTTGGCTGGGCTCCCGTTGGAGATTCCGCAACTCACCCCTGGAGCCAAGTCGGCATGGCATCTTTATCCTGTCGTTGTGTTTGGGGGGCAGGGGAAAAGGGATCAGATTTTAAGGCAGCTCCGCACGAAGGGCATTTTTGCCAATCTACATTATATACCCGTGCCCTCGCTCCGTTTCTATCGTCGAGCCGCAAGCAAAGCGGCCATGGACAGTTGCCCGATCGCGAAAAAATACGCAGAGCGTGCCTTGAGTTTGCCGATCTTTCCTGGATTGAAAGCGAAGAGCTCTAGGATAGTCAGCCAATATCTCGCCAAAAGCCTGAGGTCTTAATGAAAGAAATTTCACAAAAAAAAATCTTTTTGGATTCGGAAGGCGACGCGTGGTTTGAGCGTAATTACAAAACACTGAAAAATCGTGAATATAGTCCCGCGGAGCCAATCATTGCCTCAATAATCAGATGCCAGAAACTCATCCAAGGCCGACCCCCTAACGATGCGGGGATGCTCCTGGAGGTTGGCTGTGGCGAAGGAGGCAGGCTGCAATGAATCGAGAAAAATCTGGGGATAAAATGCCACGGAGTTGAGCCATCGTCGAAGGCCGTTGCGGCGGCACAAAAAGAAGAAGTTTCAGCCGTCCTGGGAACGGCAGAGATGTTGCCCTATAAGGATGAAACCTTTGATTATCTTGTCTTCGGCTTTTGCCTTTATCTTTGTGACCCAAGCGATCTCTTCCAAATTGCGAAAGAAGCCAACCGAGTTTTGAAGTACCATGGGTGGATCGTGATTCACGACTTCTTTTCACCGACTCCCGTGGAACGACCCTATCATCATCGGGCGGGGATCATTAGCTACAAGATGGATTTTCGGCGGCTTTTCGAGTGGCATCCTTCCTACACATGCTTTTCACATGAGGTGCGACATCACGAAAAAAGTGAATTCACCGACGAGGCCGGGGAATGGGTCGCCACATCAGTTCTCAGAAAAAGAACGGCTTCCTGAACAAGCTCTCTATCGGCACAGCGGCTTTCGGAATGGATTATGGGATAACCAATGCCTCTGGTGCGGTATCGATGCGGGAGGCCGAAAGGATTCTCATTCGAGGATATGAAAAGGGAGTTCGGGGCCTGGATACAGCGGCGGCCTATGGAAACGCTGAAAAGATTCTTGGGGAGATCGGTGTGGGAAAGTTTCTTGTCACGACTAAGATATCGGGTCCCGACAAAGAAGACTCAACTTTAGGACAATGGGATCCGTCGAAAATCCTGATCCAATCTCTCAAGGATCTAAAAATAGAACGATGTCACACGGCTTTGTTGCATGACCCGGACGCTGTTGATTCTCCAAATGCCACTAAAATTGCAGCCCAGATGCTGAGACTGAAACAGGAGGGCCTTGCGCAGCATGTTGGCTTTTCTTCCTACGAGCCAGCCAAGGCTTTTATGAGCTGCGTGAATCTTGGATTTGATGCAGTGCAGGTTCCCTTTAATTTTTTTGACCGCAGGGCTTTCAGCACAGGTCTTTTGGATTTGGCCCGGAAAAATGGAATTCGCACGACTGTGCGCAGCGTTTATCTTCAAGGACTTCTCCTGGCAGAGCCAAGCAATCGAGGTGCTTGTGAACGACTGCCGTTGCAAGCGACCCGCCTGTTTCGTGCGTGCTGTAAGGCTCAATGCATTTCTCCCGAACAAGCAGCTTTGAGCTTTGTGCTTCAGCAGGCAGGTGACTCCGAAGTTGTTGTTGGGATGACTTCAGTCGACGAATTAGAAAAAACTCTGGAAGCATCCCGTGAGCTAAAGTCCCTGGTCTGGAAAGAAAAGGTAGATTGGGATCCGTCGTACGACCCGAGAACATGGCAAAACGAAAGATAGTCAAGGCCAAGGTTCTGGCGGTTGTGCAGGCACGGATGGGGTCGACACGTCTGCCTGGCAAAGTTATGAAACCACTCGCCGGAAAGACTCTGATCGAGGTGCTCATCTCCCGCCTGAGAAAAGCGAAGACGTTGGATGAAGTCTTGGTGGCCACCACGACGGAGAAGACAGATGATGTTCTGGCAGCTCATTGTAAGTCAAAAAGGATCCCAGTTTTCCGGGGAAGTTCTGAAGATGTCTTAAAAAGATATGTGGATGCATGCAGGAAATATTCAGCTTCTGTGGTGGTTCGGATCACCGGGGACTGCCCTTTGGCTGATCCCCAGTTGGTCGATTCGTTGATTCGTTCTTTCGCGAAGCAAAAGGTTGATTATTTAAGCAATACGAACCCGCCTTCCTATCCAGATGGTCTGGATATTGAGGTATTTACGGTCGAGGCTCTTGAAAAAGCCGCAGATCGAGCGAGCCCCGGATATCAACGGGAACATGTCACTCCCTATATTTATCAAAGCGGAAATTTCAAGACGGGGAATTTTGCCAATCAAGATGACTTTTCGAAGGAGCGATGGACGGTGGATGAATCTAACGACCTCAAGGTCGTCGATGATATCTTCCAACACTTTTCTCCAAGGATCGACTTCAGCTGGAAGGAGGTGATGGAGTTAAGAAAGAAAAATCCAAAAATCTTTTTATGGAATCGTCACCTTGTTCGTAACGAGGGAGCAAAACTCTGCACGGGTCAAAAACTTTGGAAACGAGCCAAACTGGTCATCCCGGGCGGCAATATGCTTCTGTCAAAGCGCCCCGAGATGTTCCTGCCCGACCAGTGGCCCGCCTATTTCAGCAAGGCAAAAGGCTGCAAGGTTTGGGACTTGGATGGGAAAGAGTATATCGACATGTCGATTATGGGGATTGGAACGAATACTTTGGGATACGGCCACCCCGAGGTGGATGAGGCGGTTCGTCAGGTCATCCAAAAAGGGAACATGTCGACCCTCAATTGCCCCGAAGAGGTTTATCTGGCTGAAAAACTGATTGAACTCCATCCGTGGGCCGAGATGGTTCGCCTTGCCCGGTCGGGGGGAGAGGCGAATGCGATAGCGGTTCGGATCGCCCGTGCGGCGACCGGCAAAGAAAAGGTGGCGGTTTGCGGATATCATGGGTGGCACGACTGGTATCTGAGCGCTAACCTGGCCGACGACCATAACCTAGACGGGCATCTTTTGCCGGGCCTGGAGCCAAAAGGCGTACCCAGAAACCTGAAGGGAACGGTGTTTCCGTTCCGTTATAATCAGTACGAAGAATTAGAAGGCTTGGTGAGGCGGGAGGATATTGGAGTTGTCAAAATGGAGGTGGAACGAAATGAGCCTCCGAAAGATAGATACCTTCAAAAAATCAGAAAATTGTGTTCCGACCGGGGAATCGTCTTGATCTTTGACGAGTGCACCTCCGGTTTCCGGGAGACTTATGGCGGGTTACACAAAAAATATAAGGTGGAGCCGGACATGGCGATGTTCGGTAAAGCCTTGGGGAACGGCTATGCCATCACCGCGGTTATTGGTCGCAGGGAAATTATGGAGGCCGTACAATCCACATTTATCAGCAGCACATTTTGGGGAGAGCGGATCGGTCCCACTGCGGCGCTGAAAACCCTTGAAGTCATGGCGAAGGAGCGCTCCTGGGAAAGAATCACAACCACTGGGAAAGAGGTCACCCGCCAATGGCTCCGGATGGCGAAAAAACACGGTTTAAGGATCAAGGTCTTTGGCCTGCCGGCTCTGGCAAGATTTGCCTTCGAAGGCCCAAACCACGCGACTTATAAAACTTTGTTTGCCCAAGAAATGCTGAAAAAAGGCTTTTTGGCATCCACCGCCTTTTACGCGTCTTGCGCCCACTCGCTAGGGATTCTTCGCTCCTATGTCACGGCGCTAGACCGGGTCTTTGCTAAAATCAGTCGATGTGAGAAGGGGTTGGATCCACGGGCAATCTTGGAGGGACCTGTTGTTGGCGAAGGATTTAAAAGGCTGAATTGAAAAAAATTGTTTTCCGTGTGGATGCCTCCTTAAAAATCGGGACTGGCCATATCATGCGGTGCCTGAGCCTGGCTCGGAATTTGCACAAGGATGGTGAATCGTGCCGCTTTGTCTGTCGTGCACATCCGGGACACCAGATGGATCGGATATCTAACGAAGGGTTTAAGGTAATTGCGTTGCCGGCTCCAAATTCTACATTCGAAGCCAAAGAGTGTAATGGTCCGGCTTTGGTGCATGAATCTTGGATTGGGAGCAGTTGGCATCATGATGCACAAGAAACAATTGAAGCTTTGGCTGGAGACATAGTGGATTGGCTGGTTGTCGATCATTATGGTTTGGACCACCGCTGGGAGCATCAGCTTCGTTCCCATGCCAAGAGAATTATGGCCATTGATGACTTGGCAGATCGCAAACATGACTGTGACTTACTGTTAGATCAGAATCTAGTAGCCAACTTGGAAAGACGGTACGACGGGCTTGTTCCATCCCATTGTGTGAAACTTTTGGGTCCAAAATACGCTTTGTTGCAACCCGAGTATAGTGATTTGCATGCACGAACTCCCCCGCGCCTTGGTCCGGTGCGTTGCATTCTGGTGTCCTTTGGAGGTGCTGATTTGCAAAACGTTAATAGTATGGTGATTAAAGCATTTCTCGCATTAAAGCGGGATGATGTCCAACTCGACGTGGTTACCAATATGGGCACTTCCCATTTTGAAGCTTTGCGCATTCAGGCAAAGGCTCATCCGAAGATCCAAATCCATAGAGCCCAGCCAAGCTTAGCCCCGCTAATGTTGCAGGCTGATCTGGCAATCGGCGCCAGTGGGGCAACCTCCTGGGAACGCTGTTGTTTGGGCCTTCCTGCGCTGGTGATTACCTCAGCGGAAAATCAGCAACCGATCGCCGAAAAACTCCACGCTCAAGGGCTGGTACGTTGCTTGGGAAATATTCATGCGGTTAAAGCAGAGGACGTCATTCAAGCTTTGCATGAAATCTTGGAAGGCAATGACCTGGAACAATGGTCGCGCCGATGCCTGAAACCGGTGGACGGCAAGGGGGCTGAGCGGGTGGTTGAAATTCAAAATCTTAATCCGGCAACTCCGCTAAAGGCAAGGTTAGCCCAACTCAAGGATGAAGCCTTATTGTTAGGCTGGGCCAACGACCCTTTAGTGCGGCGTAGTTCATTCCAATCAGGGACGATTGACAATAAAACCCACCGACGCTGGTTTTATAACCGTCTCAGGGAGGTTGCGAGGTGCAAGATCTATATCTTAGAAACTGATCGAGGCTTGCCCATTGGACAGGTGCGTTTCGAAAAAAAGGCAGGTGGATGGGAAGTTGATTTTTCCCTGGCGCAGGAAGCAAGAGGTGTAGGATTAGGCAGACCCTTGGTAAAGGCAGCCATCGACGAACTGCTTCCAACTGAATCGGGGACGATGGTGTATGGTCGAGTTAAACCCGATAATCTGGGTTCTCAAAAAGTCTTCGAGCACTTAGGCTTTTCTGCTAAATTAAGCGGGGCAGAAATTATTTATAGCCGTTTACTTTGATGGAAGCAGCTAAAAATCCACCAATGTTACAAAAGCTTTTCACGCGTACAATGAGTAACGTGGAAAACAAAAAAAGCTGGGCGTGGTCAACCGTAAACGTGTGCATAAGAATTGTGAATCATTCTCCAGCTTTTGCACCTGAGAGTATACGACAGCTCAGTAAAACATCTGTCTTATCGATGAGTTAAAGGCAGCAGGCTGGCTCAACAAAAAAATCACGCAGCGGTCATAACTTTTACAGTTTGCAGGCTTGTTGTGATACCAGACATTGTCCAAGCCTCACGCTAAAAATCTATAAACTTAATGTCTAAAAAAAAGCCTAAGCTGACTTATGTGTTTGCCAGTTGTAAGCCATGGCTTCTAAAGAGCTTCCAAATGCTGGCGAGGAAAAGCCGCGGGCGGTGGATTTATGTAACAGACCCTCGCAGGCTGGTTTCCGTGTTGGCGAAAAGCCGGCCACGCTATATTTTTTTTCCGCACTGGAGCTGGATGGTACCAAGATCCGTTTGGGAAAAGTATGAGTGCGTTTGTTTTCATATGACCGACGTCCCCTACGGCCGGGGTGGCTCGCCTCTGCAGAATCTTATTCGCAAGGGTCACACAAAAACCAAAATCACTGCCTTGCGCATGGTGGGGGAGCTGGATGCAGGGCCTGTGTACATGAAGCGGAATCTCTACCTGCACGGTCGTGCCGAGGATATTTACCAACGCGCAGGGAGGATATGTGTGGCCATGATTCGTCGGATGGTTAAACAACAGCCGAAACCGTTTCCCCAAAAAGGGGTCGTGGTAAAATTCGGGCGGCGGAAACCAAGCGAAAGCCGTCTACCCAAACTTGGAACACTTTCCAAATGGTATGACTGGATCCGCATGCTTGATGCGGCTACGTATCCAAGGGCATTTTTGAAACATGGGGACTTCCGAATCGAATTTCATTCTGCAGTTATCAGGAAAAACAAACTGGAAGCCCAAGTCGTAATCACCCGAGGAGCCCATAAAAAATGAAAGAAACCGTTATGGTAATTGCCGCTCATGCCGATGATGAGGCCTTGGGGTGTGGAGGGACCATGGCTCGTTTGGCGGCGGAAGGGGCACAGATCAACGTGGTTTTCATGGCCGATGGTGTCCATTCCAGAAAAGGTTCATCCCAAAATCATCTGAAGCTGAGAAGAAAAGCCGCGGAGACGGCGCAAAAGATACTTGGGTCTGAAAGAAGCCATTTCCTAAACTTGCCCGACAACCGGATGGATCAGGTTCCATTTCTAACGATTGTACAGAAGCTTGAGGCTTTGATTGAAAAATATAAGCCCAAAGTAATATTCACACATTTTTACGGTGACTTAAATGTGGACCACAGGATTACCCAGCAAGCCGTTATGACGGCTTGCCGCCCCCAACCGAAATGTGGTGTAAAAGAAATTTATGGCTTTGAGGTAGTTTCGAGCACCGAGTGGTCGACTCCCCAAGAGACAAGTTTCTCGCCCAACGTACATGTCGATATCACACAGTTTTTCGCCAGCAAAGTTCGGGCACTTGAAGCATACGCCGAGGAAATGCGAGCCGCACCCCACACCCGGTGCCTAAACCACGTGGAAGCTCTCGCTAAGCACCGCGGGTATAGTGCCGGCTTCGAATATGCCGAAGCATTTGTTGCTTATCGGATTCTGCGATAATCGTTTCAAATAAAAAAATACTGCAATGACTCTAAGCATTAATAAACGCCCCATTGGGTCTAATTTTCCTCCTTTAATCATCGCAGAGCTCTCCGGTAATCACAATGGTTCTTTGGACCGGGCACTGAAGATTGTGGAGGCAGCCGCTAAAACAGGTGCACACGCAATCAAGTTGCAGACTTATACGGCAGATACTATGACTCTTGATCTGAAAGAAGGTGAATTTTTCATTTCAGACGATAAAAGCCCTTGGAAAGGCCAAAGCCTCTACGACCTTTATAAAATCGCACATACACCATGGGATTGGCATCAAAAGATTTTTGATTGTGCAAAAAAACATGGGCTGATTTGCTTCAGCACGCCGTTCGATGAAACGGCGGTAGACTTTTTGGAGAAGTTGGGAGTACCGGCTTATAAAATAGCTTCTTTCGAAAACACCGACATTCCATTAATTAGGCGGGCAGCGGCTACCGGAAAACCCTTAATTATTTCTACCGGGATGGTCACTCAGGAAGAGCTAGATGAGTCAGTAGAGGCGGCTCGTAAAGCAGGTTGTAAAAAGTTGATTTTGCTCAAATGCACAAGCACTTACCCCGCAACACCTGAAAACAGCAACTTGCTCACGATCCCCCATCTTAGAGAAAGGTACGGATGCGAGGTCGGTCTTTCCGACCATACTCTCGGTATTGGGGTGGCGATTGCCAGTGTTGCGCTTGGAGCCACTATGATTGAGAAGCATTTCACCCTGAAACGAGCGGATGGAGGAGTAGACAGCGCATTCTCCATGGAACCAGGCGAAATGACAGAGCTTGTCACAGAAACAAAACGTGCCTGGCAATCTCTAGGGAAAGTCTTTGTTGGCCCGGCAGAAAGCGAAAAATCATCTATTACGTTTCGGAGATCTCTTTACATCGTAAAGGACATGAAAGCAGGGGATGTGCTGACAAAAGAAAATGTGCGCGCCATTCGTCCCGGTCTCGGACTGCCCCCCAAGCATTTAAATCAGGTATTGGGCAAAAAGATCAAAAGTGGCATGAAGATGGGAACGGCCCTTGCTTGGGGCATGATTGGCTAAACAATCTGGGAGAGGCTCTCAAGGGAAGTCGGGAAGCAGCAAAATATTACATGGGATTGATTGAAAAATAAAAAGATTTGAGAATCGTTGCCATAATTGAAGCCCGCATGACTTCAAGTCGGTTGCCTGGCAAGGTCTTGCTTCAAGCTGCAGGTAAACCAATGCTAGAACATTTGGTAAACAGACTGCGCGCCGTTCCTTCGCTTCGCGGGATCGTACTTGCGACAACAACGAATAAGGCTGACGACGAATTAAAAGAATTATCAGTGAGAATGGGGATAGATTGCTATCGGGGAAGTGAAAACGATGTCATGGCTCGCGTCATTGGTGCCGCAGAATCTGTGAAAGCGGACATTGTTGTAGAGATTACAGGCGACTGTCCAATCATTGACCCCAAAATAGTTGAGCAGACAATCGGTGCATTTAAAGCAAACAAGTCAGATTATGCAAGTAATAGCCACATCAGAAGTTTTCCGGATGGTATGGACACACAGGTTTTCTGGTTAGACGCGTTAAAGCGCTCTGCAGCAATGACCAGTAATGCATTAGATCATGAGCACGTCACACTGCATATACGCAATCACCCTGAAATATTTAGCAAAATAAACGTGCTCGCACCTCCAGAGCTGCATTGGCCTGAGTTGGGACTGACTCTCGATGAGCCCAAGGATTATGAATTGCTTAAGAAAATTATTGAGTATTTCGAGCCAAACTATCCGCTATTTAGCTGTCTTGATATTATTAGACTGCTCAGACAAAACCCGGAATGGGTGGCAATCAATCAAGCCGTAGTGCGCAAGGGGGATAAATAAGGAATGCGGAACCAGTGATTGCAGTTGTCAGCCATGATGCTGGTGGAGCAGAAATCCTGAGTAGTTGGCTAATCAGAAGCCCCGAACAATACTGTCTTGTGTTAGATGGACCCGCTAAGGCGATATTCCAAAGAAAACTTGGAGATTACAAAATTACTTCTTTGCGTGAAGCGATCAATATATGCGATTGGATTTTATGTGGCACAAGCTGGCAGTCAAATCTCGAACGCCAAACAATAGCCTTGGCAAAAACTGCAGGGAAAAGAGTCGTGTCGTTTCTGGACCATTGGGTAAATTATAGAGAACGATTTCAGGAACAAGGCGTTACTGTGGTTCCAGATGAAATCTGGGTTGGGGATGGTGAGGCGGAAAAAATGGCTAAGGTGAACTTTCCGGAACTCCCTGTTGTCTTGAAACCGAATCCCTATTTTCAGGATTTGGAGATTGAACTGAGCAAAATACAAGTTACTCCAAAAAATTCAAATGAATGCTCCGTGCTGTATGTTTGCGAGCCCATTAGAGAGCACGCCAAGCTGCAACATGGCGATGAACATTTTTTCGGATATACTGAAGAGGATGCCCTGCAATACTTAATCAATAATATAGGCGCGATAGGCACTAATGTTGGTACTATTAAGATTCGTCCTCATCCTTCAGAAAATAAAAATAAATATAGTTGGGCAAGGCAGGCCGGAAAATTAATGATTGAAATTGGTGGGGACAAAACACTTCTGGAGGAAATCACGGAGGTTGATGTGGTGGTGGGGTGCTCTTCTATGGCCATGGTTGTGGGCTTGTTGGCTAAAAAGCTTGTGATCTGCTCGATTCCGCCTGGTGGGAGAATGTGTGCCCTTCCGCAGAAAGGAATCGAACACCTGCAGGTTTTAGTTTCAAATCAGAAGAGTCTCATGAATGAGTAAGAAATGTCTCATCATCGGGTTGGGTCAAATTGGAATGGGTTATGATTTGGATCTTGATCCTGGCACATTCGTCTATAGCCACACCAGGGCGTTTTCTGCTCATCAAGCATTTGAGCTGTCTGGTGCTGTTGATCAATTCGAATCCCAGAAGCTCTTGTTTGAACGACGTTTTAAAAAGCCTGGATTTCTCAATCTTTCAGAGGCGCTCGAAAAAATAAAACCAGAAGTCATAGTAGTTGCGACCCCCACCAGTACTCATCTTACTGTTCTTGAAAAAGTTCTTGGCCAGTGCCGTCCTAAGGCAATTCTCTGTGAAAAGCCTCTTGCTTACGAGCCTTTGGAGGCAATCAGGATGGTTGCACTCTGTGATAAAGCCGGGGTTGAATTATTTGTAAATTATATGCGCCGTGCTGATTCTGGATCGCTAGAGGTTAAAAAACGTATTGAGTCCTGTAAAATTTCGTCCCCAATCAAAGGAGTCGCCTGGTATTCCAAGGGTTTTCTGCACAATGGATCGCATCTTTTTAATCTCCTGGAATTTTGGCTTGGCGCCTTTAAGAAGGGGAAGATATTGGATGCGGGTCACCTTTTGGACAATCAAGACTCAGAACCAGATGTACAGGTCGAGTTTGAGCGAGGGAAGGTGGTTTTTCTGGCGGCTTGGGAAGAGGCATATTCACACTGCGCGATAGAACTTCTTAGCCCCTCGGGTCGTCTAAGATACGAGAACGGCGGCGGGGTCATCGCCTGGCAACCAACGCACTCCGACCCCCACATTTCTGGCTACAAGATAATACAGGAAGAGCCCGAAATGATTGCCAACGGTATGGATCGGTATCAATATCACGTTGCTGATCAACTCGCGAATGCCCTTGCCGACCGGCCTTATGCTCTTTGTACCGGCAAGCAAGCGCTTGCAACTCTAGAAGCCATGCACAAAATAATTCATCCAAAAAGATGAAGCCTATAGAAAAACTTGCACTCAATGGCGGCCCAAAAACCATCAAAAAGCGTCTGAAAAAATATAATCCTATTGGAAAAGAAGAGGTTGTCGCCGCAAAAAAAGTTGTGGAGTCCGGAGTGCTGTCGCAATTCCTCGGTTGCTGGGATCCAGATTTCTATGGCGGACCAATGGTTCAAAAGTTCGAGCGCGCTTGCGAGAAATATTTCAAGGTGCAGCATGCGGTTACAGTAAATTCATGGACATCGGGATTAGTAGCGGCTGTGGGTGCGATCGGAATCGAGCCTGGCGATGAAGTGATTGTGAGTCCGTGGACGATGTGTGCCAGTGCCACAGCGATTCTCCATTGGAATGCCATCCCGGTTTTCGCAGATATCGAGAGTGAAACATTCAACATCGATCCAAAAAGTGTAGAGGAAAATATTACAGAGCATACAAAGGCTATCATGGCTGTAGATATATTTGGACACTCCTGCAATATCGATAAACTGATGCAAATTGCAGATCGATATCGTCTCAAGGTGATCACGGATTCCGCCCAGGCACCGGGAGTTTACAATCAGGGTCGACGCACCGGCACTCTCGGTCACGTGGGTGGGTATAGCCTGAACTACCACAAACACATCCACACTGGGGAGGGGGGGATTCTCGTAACCAATGACACGGAAATCGCGGAACGACTTCAACTAATTCGCAACCATGCCGAAGCGGTGGTAGCAAAAAAAGGTATAATGAACCTGTCCAACATGGTAGGGCATAATTTCAGATTAGGTGAAATCGAGGCATCGATTGGTATCGAACAACTTAAGAAATTAGATCGCTTGGTGGAAGGTAGGCAAGCCGTAGCTGGAAAACTTACAGAAGGCCTAAAGAACCTTCCAGGTTTACGCGTTCCGGTAATCAAACAAGGAAACACCCATGCCTACTATGTATATCCGATCGTCCTCGATGTGAAACAGCTAGGCGTCAGCCGGGAGCGAATTGTGTCAGCCTTGGAGGCCGAGGGGATAGAGGGCTTGTCCAACGGCTATGCCAACATTCATCTCCTTCCAATGTACCAACAAAAAATTGCCTATGGTTCACGCGGATTTCCCTGGTCGTCTGCAATTTGTAAAAGGAGTGTTTCTTACGCGAAGGGAATCTGCCCGCGCGCGGAAGAATTGCATGATCGCAGTTTTCTTTTATTTGAAATGTGCCGTCATAAAATGACAGAGGAAGACACAAAACTAATAATAAAGGCTTTTCACAAAGTGTGGGCGGGACTTTCGGATTTGCGCTAATCCGAATCAGTCTAAAAAATATAAGTGAACCTATCGTTTAAGATATTAGAAGGCAAAAAAATCATCCTACAATCTTTTACAAAGGACGATATTACAAATGATTACGTAGATTGGCTTAATGATCCCCGAGTAGTAAAATTCAGCAACCAACGTTTTAAGGTGCATTCTACCGATTCCTGTTTAAAGTACTTGGCTACTTTTGAAGGCACAAAAAACCGTTTTGTGAAAATTATCCAAAAAACCAATGGGGCCATGATTGGCACCATGACCGCATATGCTGATCTGAATCACACAACGGTGGATTTGGGTATTTTGATTGGCCGCCAGGAGGTTTGGGGACGTGGACTTGGTCTCGATTCTTGGACTACATTCTTAAATTGGCTTTTAATAACGGGAGGAGTGCGAAAGGTCACTGCGGGCACCATGGGCATCAATGCGGCGATGGTGAGGATTATGGAAAAATCGGGAATGCTTCTTGAGGCGGTCCGCTGCGGCCAGGAGCTGCTGGATGGCAAACCACAGGACCTGGTATTTTACGGAAAATTCGCACCTAAAAAGTATGTCAAAAAAAAGACTAAGTAATCAAATAGTTGTTATCCATGTTGATGCCTTGCGCCGAGAATACCTAAGTTCTTGGTATCTTGGTGAACGTCTTAAAAAAAAGGGCTTTCATGTATTTCTGACATCGCGTCATTCAACTAGCAGATTGCTGCGATTCTTGACTCCAGATGCATTTATCAGCACGCATGTGTTTCAGTTGCAACCAAATCAATGGGAAAAATTGGTATCAAATGGAGGAAATGCTTATATCAACGAAGTGGAGGGAACGAATCATCAGTCCGGAGTAGCATCTACTTACCCAGCCGTTTCCCATCAAAACGATTTTTTTAATTATAATCTTTTTTCAAGGATCTACGTCTGGAATCAATACACCCGCAAATGGTTGCATAAAAAAAGAAATATAGCCATCGACAATATAATGGCAGTCGGCTCTATTCGCCTAAGCAAGAGCCTTCAAACAAATACGGCAAATCATATAAAATCTATTGGTATCTTGTCGAGATTTGAAGTAATCAACACTTTTGATAAACGTCATTTTTTTGAAAACCTAATTTCTATCGATCCAGAATCGAAAGACACAAAATGGTACTTCGAACGATGTGCAATTGATTCGCAAACATTTTCTATCACATGCAAATTTATAAACCTAGTGACTTCAAAAGGTTATAAGGTAATTGTGCGGCCGCACCCCAATGAAAATTTAGACGCATACTCGTTTTTACAGCAAAAATTTGGTTCTTTTGTTGAAATCGACACTTCATATACAATCGAGGAATGGCTGTTGAAGGTGTCCAAAGTTTTTGGTCCAACTTCCTCAGCTTTTACAGATGCTTATATACGTGGAGTACCAATCATTTCCATGTCGAACATTCAAACATTTAAATATACCGGAGTGGCGCATCGATCGGTAATGGAAATGTTTGATCAAGCTGCATATAAACCGGACACAGTTGAGAAGGCGGCCGACCTATGTGCAAAAAAAGAACTACTACCAAAAAAAACTGAAGCGCTTGATCGGTACTTCAATAAATTTTATAATTTAAAATTATCACATGATCCAATAGTAAAAATTGTAAATGATATTACGAATCTTCAAAGCACAAATCAACGTTTCAGAAATCCATTGCGCATTTTAGCAACAAAGACTTTTATTCTTGTCTTTGACTTTCTTGCAATTCTTAAAAATCTCCTAAGCTTAAACCCCGCACAAAGAATGCGAGCGCATCAGATTTATAACTTAAATCATTTGCTTCATCGGCCAAGTGCTTACATGCGTAGTCTAATTTAAAGTATTGTTTTATGATGAATTGCTACCTCTGCAGATCCTCGCATTTAATCCCTCGCCTAGGACGTGTCCGGGATATGCCATCTCTCAAAATCTTAGCTTGTGCGGAATGCGATCTTGTTCAATTGAGTTCAAAAAAACATATACAAAAAAACCATTACATAAATTCGGGTATGCATAAAGATTGCCCTATTTCAATAAATAAATGGCTACAAGAAACTGATGCAGACGATGAACGCCGAATCCTATCATTAAAAACCATGGTAACGAATAAAAATGTGCTGGACTTCGGTTGCGGTGCAGGAGGTTTTTTATTAAAAGCTAAAAAAAGTGCCTCTGCCGTAGCAGGTGTCGAATTAGAAAAAAGAGTTGTTAAAAAATGGCGCGGAAAAATTAAAATATTTCCCAATATCAAAAGTATAACAGGGCAGTACGACTTGGTAACAGCCTTTCATGTATTAGAACATCTAGCAGATCCGCGTATGGCTTTGAAAATGCTTTCTAAAAAATTAGCGTCCGAGGGTCGAATTGTGGTTGAAGTGCCAAATTCCGAAGACGCTCTGCTTACCCTTTATAACTGTCGAGCTTTTCAGAATTTCACTTATTGGAGTCAGCATCTATATCTATTTAACGCCTCAACTTTAAAAATACTAGCTAAGCAAGCTGGACTGAATATCTTGTCGGTTCAGCACATACAGCGGTATTCAACATCCAATCATTTATATTGGTTAAATAAAGGAAAGCCAGGTGGACACAAGGAGTGGGCTTTTCTTGATTCCCCAGGATTGAGAGCGGCTTACGAAAACTCTTTAGCTAAAATCGGCAAAACGGACACAATCCTGGCTTTCTTTGAGAAGTAAATTTCATGACCCAAACAAAAGCACGCAGAACAACAACAAAAAAATATCCGGCATTAATTTTAGCTAGAGCTGGCTCTAAAGGCCTTCCGGGAAAAAATATTCTTCCCTTTGCCGGCCGACCCCTCCTGGTTTGGTCCATCCGGCAGGCCCAACAGGCTAGCAGAATTTCCGGAGTTTACGTTTCTTCGGATTGTCCTGAGATCTTGCGGTTGGCGGAGGCCGCGGGAGCACGGTCCATCAGGCGCCCGAGGGAGCTCGCCACTGAAGTTTCTGCATCGGAGTCCGGCTGGTTACACGCACTGGACCATCTTCGGGGTAAGCATGGGCGGGACCCAAAACTATTAGTTGCCCTCCAAGCCACCTCGCCGCTGAGGGAATCTGGTGATATTGACCGTGCGGTAGAAATTTTCGAAAAAGAAAAAGCGGATTCTCTTTTTTCCGCGTGTTTGCTGGATGACATCTGCCTGTGGAAAAAAGAACCAACACGACTCAAGGCGGTCACGTACGACCCGCGGCGAAGAGGCAGGCGGCAGGATCGAGCCCCTTTTGTTCTGGAGAACGGCTCCATCTACGTTTTTAAAGCCGGCTTACTCAGGAAAAACCAAAACCGCTTGGGCGGAAAAATATGCACGGTTTTCATGCCGTTCTGGAAATCTCTGGAGATTGATGATCAGGAGTCCTTCCATCTCTGCGAATCGATCTTTCTTCAAAAACTCTCGTCCCAGTTCCCCTTAGGCCATGCCCGAAAGCCTAAATTGATTGTTTATGATTTTGACGGGGTCATGACCAACAACCATGCCCTGATCAGCCAAACAGGATCGGAAGCAGTCTGGGTCAACCGTAGCGACGGTTGGGGCATCCAGGATTTGCAAAAGGCAGGCATCAAGCAGGTGATATTAAGCACCGAAAAAAATCCGGTGGTTACAGCCAGGGCCAGAAAATTGAAGATTCCAGTCGTCCAGGGAAGCCACGATAAAGGAAAGAGCATTCGAAACATCTGCCGCGCTTATGGTGTTTCTCGACAAGAGGTTCTTTTCGTCGGCAATGATGTCAACGACCTGCCCGCCATGAGGCAAGTGGGCATTTCCGCCTCACCCGCTGATGGGCATCCTGAAGTTTTGAAATGTTGCCACCACATCACAAAGGCCAAGGGGGGGGGAGGAGTAATTCGCGAGATTGCTGATTTGATCTTAAGTGGTAAGACTCTTCAACCCACCAAAAGGTAAAAGAAAACCATGTCCATCTTCATCATTGCCGAAATTGGAATTAACCACAACGGTAGTCTGGAAATTGCGAAACAGCTGATTGATCTGGCCAAGGAAGCCGGGGCGGACGCGGTCAAATTCCAGAAACGAAGCATTGATTTGGTCTACACCAAAGAAATGTTGGATTCTCCCCGGGAGAGTCCGTGGGGAAAGACCCAGCGAGATCAAAAAGAGGGCTTGGAATTCGGGAAAAAAGAATACCAGCAAATCGACCAGTATTGTCGGGACAAGGATATTGCTTGGTTTGCTTCGGCTTGGGACGTTGAAAGCCAGAAGTTTCTTCAGCCCTTCAAGCTCAAGTATAATAAGATTGCCTCCGCCATGCTTGTGCATGAGCCGCTACTCAAAGAGGTGGCCGGGGAGGGGCGGCATACATTTATTTCTACGGGGATGAGTTCCCCGGCCCAGATTGACCGTGCCGTAAAAATTTTTACGGAATCCAAATGTCCCTTCGAACTGATGCACACCGTTTCCACCTATCCAATGACCGACGAGGATGCCAACCTTCGAAGGATTCAGGCCCTCAAGGAAAGATACAAATGCAAAGTTGGGTACAGCGGGCATGAGGTGGGCCTTGCTGTGTCTTATGCCGCTGCAGCTTTGGGAATTTCCTCCTTGGAAAGGCATATCACACTGGACCGTGCCATGTATGGGTCCGACCAATCCGCCTCGGTTGAGCCGGCTGGCTTTCGACAGTTGGTGGGAGCTGTTCGTAAAATCGAAAAAGCCATGGGTAACGGGTCATTAGAAATGCATCCGAAAGAATCCAGTGTCGCGGCAAAATTAAGAGCGCATTTACCTTTGGAGAGCCATGGGGCCCCCGCTAAGGGAACTCCAAAGGTTTAAAAAGCAGGCTTTCTTACAAAAAATGAAAACAACGCACTCATCAAGGGTGGTTTACTTTAACGGAGCCTTGCTCCCGGAAAGGGAGGCAAAGATCTCCATTTATGATTCCGCACTGATGTTTGGCGACATGGTCTTTGAAATGACCCGCTCCTTTAACAAGAAGCAGTTCAAGCTAAAGGAACACATCAAAAGACTTTATGCCGGCCTTAAAATCCTGCGGATTCCAATTTCAATGCCCCCGGAAGAGATGGAAAAAGCCTGCCAACAGACCATGTTGGCCAACGACCACCTTTTTTCTCAAGACGATGAGCATCGGCTCATGATTGATGTAACCCGCGGAATTTTGGGCATCTACCACGGGATCGAGGGCCTGCATAAAGGTACCAACGTGATAATCGCGGACTTTCCCCTGCGGTGGACTGTGGCGGGCATGGGCGTTTTGTTTGACAGCGGGATCAATGCGGTGATCACGTCACAACGGGCTATTCCGGCCACGCTGATGGATCCCAAGATCAAGAACCGCAGTCGCCTTTTTTACCTGACCGCAAACATCGAGGCCGCCCAAGTTGCGGGGGATAACAATTGGGCCTTGTTGCTGGATCCCGACGGGTTCGTGGCCGAGGGCACCGGAGATAACTTTTTTATCGTAAAAGGCAACGATGTAATTACCCCGGAAGGCCGGAATATTCTGCGAGGAATTTCCCGGCAGTATGTGATGGATGAACTTTGCCCCGCCTGTGGCTACCGCGTGGTGGAAAAAAATATTGAGCCTTACGACGTCTATCTGGCTGATGAGGCTTTCATGACTGGCACTCCCTTTTGCATGCTTCCCGTAACCAGTCTAAACGGAAACAAGATTGGCAGTGGCAAAGTTGGGCCTGTTTTTCAAAAACTTCTTCAGCATTGGAGCCAAAACACCGGTGTGGATATCCGGGCTCAGATTCAAAAGTGGAATACCGAGGGGGGGAGAGCCTCTGCCAATGTACCGACCCCCTACCGTTTTAAGTAAACCATCAATAAAACATCTTACAGCATCGGCTTCATGCAGGGTAGATTGTCTCCTCCCACTGGTGACCAAATTCAGTCTTTTCCGTGGAAGACTTGGCAGAATGAGTTTCCAATCGGCCAACAACTTGGCTTCCGTTTTATTGAGTGGACTCTGGATCAAGAGCGACTGCCTGAAAATCCCTTGATGACTAATCTGGGGCAGCAACAAATCCGAGATTTGTGCCGTCTTCACGGATTTGAGATTCCAGCATTAACAGGAGATTGTTTCATGCAGGCCCCCTTTTGGAAATCAAAAGGAAGGTCCCGGGTCGACTTACAAAATGATTTTCTGGGGGTGGTTAGGGTCTGTTCTGCGCTGCAAATTTCCGTATTGGTAGTCCCCTTGGTGGACAACGGACGGCTTGCTAACGAGCTTGAACAAATGGCTCTAGTTGGCTTTTTGAAGGAGCAAAACGGATTTTTTAGGGATCAGCGTGTACGAATTGCCCTAGAAACCGATTTTGCCCCTCAAGGTGTCATCGAGCTTGTAGAATCCTTAGATCCCGAGAACGTTGGAATTAATTATGACATCGGCAACAGTGCTGGCCTAGGTTATGATTATAAAGAAGAACTCCGGTGCTATGGGTCACGAATTTTCCACGTGCATGTGAAGGACCGACTGCTGGGTGGATCCACGGTTCCTTTGGGGGAGGGTGCCGCCGATTTTCCAGGCGTATTTCGTTCTTTCGCAGATCTCGGGTATCAAGGTCACTTTGTCCTCCAGGCAGCACGCGCCAATGATGGCGACCATCAGGGAGCTCTTTGCCGTTACCATAGTATGGTGAGGAGTTGGATCGGAGAATCTTATGGATCTACAGCTAAAAGGTAAAAGGGCCCTAATCAGCGGATCTTCACGCGGGATCGGTTATGCGGTGGCCCACGCATTAGTTGAAGAAGGTTGTAAGGTTGCCATCAACGGACGTTCTCCCAAGCAAATGGCAGCTGCGGCGAAAACCTTAAAAGGATCCGTCGGTATACGCGGGGATGTTTCCCGCCCTAAGGAGGCCAAGATTGTCGTTCAAAAAGCTGTGGTTGCCATGGGAGGATTGGATATTTTGGTCTGTAATGTGGGAAGCGGCAAGTCGGTTCCGCCGGGAAAAGAGAACGCCCGAGAGTGGCAAAGTGTTTTCGGGATCAACCTCTGGTCTGCGACCAATTTGGTGGAGGCCGCGCAAAGATATCTTGCTTCTTCTAAAGGGGCCGTGGTTTGCGTCTCCTCCATTTGCGGTATGGAAGTAGTGTCGGGTGCCCCGGTCACTTACTCCGCTGCCAAAGCGGCGATCCACGCGATGATTCGCGGCTTGGCCCGCCCCTTGGGAAAAATGGGGATCAGAATCAATGGGGTGGCTGCAGGGAACATCATCCACGAAAACTCCATTTGGGCGAAAAAGTTGCAGCAACAACCCCTTAAAACAAAAAAAATGCTACGCGAGGAAGTGGCCCTCCAAAGGCTGGGGCACCCCAAAGAAGTGGCGGATTTAGTGCTATTTTTGGCATCTTCCCGTGCGGCCTTTGCCACCGGTGCCGTTTGGACGCTGGATGGGGGGCAGGCGCGGGCGGGTTGAGCTTATGAGAGCCAAAGAAAAGGTTCCATTGTCTAATTTTGATTGTCGTGGAAAAACTGCACTAATCACCGGTGCCGCCGGGTTCCTGGGTGGTGAGCACGCCATGGCTCTTTTAGAAGTGGGGGCCTTTGTTGTGGTGACAGATGTGGACAGCCGCCGGTTAGCCATTATTGCCAAACGCCTTGCCCAGAGATATCCGCAAAAAAAGTTTCTCTCACTTCAAATGGATGTAACCCGGCCCAATGAAATCCTTGAAACTTCCCGGGTGTTAAAAAGAAGGAGGATAGATATACTGATCAACAATGCAGCGATGGATCCCAAGGTCAGTCGTACAGATAAAGCTAGTTTCGCTGATTCGCGTCTCGAGATTTTATCCCTTGAAAAATGGAATCGAGAAGTGAGTGTTGGATTAACAGGCGCTTTCTTGTGTAGCCAAATTTTCGGAACAAAAATGGCAGCTGATGGAAAAGGTGGCGTTATTTTAAATATTGCTTCAGATCTTTCCGTATTAGCGCCAGATCAAAGAATTTATCGTAAACAGGGTGTTTCCAAGTCGCAACAGCAGGTAAAACCCGTGACCTACTCGGTCATCAAATCCGGACTAATCGGCCTAACCCGCTATTTGGCAACCTATTGGGCGGATCGGGGGGTGCGAGCAAATGCCCTTTCACCCGGTGGAGTTTACAAAAACCAGCCAAAGCAGTTTGTTCAAAGGCTAGAAAGCCTTATTCCAATGGGAAGAATGGCCAAAAAAAATGAGTATCGCGCTGCAATTCAATTTCTCTGTTCTAAAGCCTCCGCTTATCTTAATGGACAAAATCTTGTCATGGATGGAGGGAGAAGCGTTTGGTAAAAAGAACCTTAATTTCTACCGCGATGGAAGAAACATGGCCCAATAACCAAGATCAGCCAGTTTTATTTTTAGGGGATTGGTGTAAAATTTATAAAAAAAAAGATCGTTGGGCAAAACTGAATTCTAGAGTTGTAACTTATCATTGGAACGACCGAAATAAACTGCATCAAGATTATCTTTTTCTTTCCAAACTGTATGAAATCACACTGAAAAATCTGGCAGGTGAATTAAACACTTTTCACGGAGTTAACCATACCCTTCGATATTGGCGAATCTTAGTCGGTCCATGGTTAAGTTATTTTATTCCAATCTTGTTTGACCGTTGGTTTGTAATCAGTACAGCGATTTCAAAATATTCTATATCTTCTGCACGCGTCCTTAGGCGATCGCCGTACGAATTGGTACCAAACAATATGGAAGATTGGATTTCTCCAGCGAAAGAGAGAATTGAAAACTCTTTTATAGGAGACGCATGGAACGAAATGATTTGCGGTCAATTATTAAAAAAACTAAAAGTCCCAATTAAAGAACTCCCAAAAAACCATAAAACGAAGAAATCGAATAAGAGTCTTTTTCAAGAAAAGCTAAAAAGAGCAACAGGGTTATTACTCAATTACCTGCAAGGAATTATTTCATTACAAACAGATCATTTTTTAACAAAAATACCAACCCCAATAATCAACTCAATTAAATTGCAGTTTTTGCTAAGACAAATTCCAAAAATTTGGGTATTTAGCTCCGTCACACCTTTAAATTCGGAGCAGATATCAAGGTCATGGTTTTTAAAAAGAGGGCCAACAGAAACAAAGCATAAATACAAAAAATTTATAAATATTCTGCATGAAATGATACCCCATCATATTCCCGCCTCATATTTAGAAGGGTACAAAAAACTTTGTGCCTATGCGAAAAAAAGCCCGTGGCCGCAAACTCCTAAAACCATATTTGATAGTGAACTGTGGATTGCAAACGATCTTTTTAAAGTTTGGGCCGCGCAAAGGACTGAAAATGGTTGTCCTCTGATAATTGGACAGCACGGGGGTTCATATGGTATTTCAAGATGGAATTCAAATGAAGACCATCAAATTGCTATAAGTAATAAATATTTTACTTGGGGGTGGAGAAAAAAAAACTGCCAAAATATTGTTCCAACAGGAATACTAAAAAATTTTCCGAAACAAGTCAGTTATTGCCCTCATGGGTACGCTCTTATGGTTCAAGCCTGCGTTCCCAGATATAGTTACCATATGTATAGTCTGCCAGTGGGAACAAATCAATTTGAGAAGTATCTTAAGAATCAATGGAAATTCGTGGATGCTCTGCCAAAAAAATTACGGAAAGAATTACTTGTTAGACTTTATCCTGAGGATTATCAAATGTGCCAGAAACACCGATGGAAGAAAAAGTTTCCGGAAATTTCCTTGGATCCTGGAAAAACCCCAATCATGGAACTGTTAAAGGGAACTAGACTTTACATAAGTACCTATAATGCGACTACTTTTCTTGAATCATTATCAATGAACTTTCCAACCCTAATTTTTTGGGATCGTAATTATTGGGAAATTCGGAAGTCTGCGGAAAAGCCCTTTGAAAATCTTGAGGCCGCTGGCATTTTCTTTACAAGCCCAGAAAAGGCAGCCCAACAAATGATAAAAATATGGGAAAATACCAAAGACTGGTGGGAATCATCCGACGTGCAAAATGCAAGAGATTCATTTTGCAAAAAATACGCATTTACACCAAAAAATAGCCTAAATATAATAGCCCAGATATTAAAAAAAACTGCCTTAGAGTTTGCAGGTCGGCAGAAAAACCAAAAATAGTATTTTAACCTCAAGAAATGAGACTAAAAAAAATAAATAAAAAAACTTTTCATGCCTACAAATATTATCATGCCTAAAGTATTAATTACAACAGTCCCATTTGCGAGCCAAAATGATTTGCCTTTTGAAATGCTTAAATCTTGTGGTATTGAAACTTTTGTAAATCCCCATAGCCGAAAACTTTCTGAGCTTGAATTAATGGAATTGGTTAACAAAGTTGAAGTTATTATTGCCGGAACAGAACCAATTACAAAAACTGTAATGAACAAGGCGCCTCATTTGAGGCATATATCTCGTGTCGGTGTCGGGCTTGATAATGTTGATTTGATAGAAGCCAAAGACCGGGGAATAACAGTTTCCTACACTCCAGATGCCCCGGCACCGGCGGTAGCCGAAATGACCGTCGGACTAATGATTAGTCTTTTGCGAAATCTTCATTTATCCAATCTTGAAATGCACAAAGGAAAATGGCATAGATTTTTTGGTCGTAGGATTGCCGAAGTCACCATTGGAATAATCGGTCTGGGAAGAATCGGAACAAGAGTCTTGCGCCGCTTGAAAAGCTTCGGCACACCTCGAATCCTTACGAATGATATCTTGCCGAATCTAGAATTAAATCGCGAATTTAAACTCGAGTGGACCTCCAAGGATAGCATTTTTCAACAGGCCGATCTCCTTAGCATACACGTTCCGCTTACAATTAAGACGAAAGGCATGGTGGGCCGTCGGGAACTTTCCAAAATGAAAAAGGATGCGTTGCTCATCAACACAAGTCGCGGAGGGATCGTGGACGAAGCCGCGCTTTTTCAATCCCTCAGTGACGGGCAAATTGGCGGGGCCGCCATCGATGTCTTTGAACAAGAGCCGTATAACGGACCCCTTCAAGAATTGCCGAATTGCCTGCTTACATCCCATATGGGTTCTATGAGTCAGGATTGTAGGACAAGAATGGAAATTGAGGCCACCGAAGATGCGATTCGCTTTTTGCAAGGAAAACCTCTACTCAGTCCGGTCCCACCCGAGGAGTACGATCTGCAAAAAGAATTTGGAGTAGTCGATAAAACCTAAAAAAAATCTAAAAAAACTTTTTCATTTGATAATTAAAAGCCTCAATTGTACCCGCCTAGGCGAAGATATCAGCGAGGCGTTTATTAAAAGTGGAATGGAAAAATGCGATACGGTTCAAAGTCGTGGTGTGAGCATGAAATTCACCGTTCCAAACAAAGTTAATCGGTTTCGTGTTAAAAGTTTCTGTAGCAAAGAGCCGGAGACCTTGGACTGGATCGATAGGCTGCCTTTGGGTTGTACGCTTTGGGACATTGGAGCTAATGTGGGTCTGTATTCGATCTATGCCGCCCAAAAAAGGGAATGCAAAGTCATCGCGTTTGAACCTTCGGTTTTCAATTTAGAGGTGTTAGCTAGAAATCTTTTTCTCAACAATTTACACGAACAGGTAAAAATTGTGCCTTTGGCCTTAAGCGATTCCTTGGCAACGAACCAGTTGCGGATGACCACAACAGAGTGGGGGGGGGCATTGTCCAGCTTTGGTCAGAAATTTGGTTGGGATGGAGAGAATATCGCCGAAACTTTTTCCTTTACCACTTTAGGAATTGGCATGGACCAGGCGGTGAGCCTTTTGCGGTTAGAACCGCCTGATTTCATCAAGATGGATGTGGATGGCATTGAGCACATCATTCTACGATCTGGGGCACAGGTGCTCTCCCGGGCTCGAGGAATTCTAGTGGAGATCAATGATGGTTTTAGGGCCCAGGCAGAGGAGTCCCGGCGACTGTTGCAGGGCGCGGGATTAATTATGAAAGCCAAGCTTCACGCTCCGATGTTCGAGCAATCCGCATTTGCCAAGGTCTACAATCAAATCTGGGTACGGGAATAACTGTGCTGCGGCACAACTCCGGGCAGCATCAGCTGCAAATATTCCCTTCCTTTTGCGGGTGGATCCCGATAATTCTCATTTAAGGAAAGCCCCGTCTATTTCCTGCATGGCAAATTTTAGAGGTTTATGAACAAGCTTAAGTCGTTACAGACAATCCGTCGCAAAATGCGGCGTGGACAATTCACCATTGGCGGTTGGATGCAGATCCCGCACGGCTCGGTGGCAGAAATCATGGGGGCTGCAGGGTATGACTGGGTGGCTGTCGACATGGAGCATGGCGCCATCGGCGTGGAACAGCTGCCCGACCTATTTCGGGCCCTCGAACTCGGCAACACCCTGCCTCTTGTGCGGGTGGCGGAGGGCACGGCGAAGGACTGTAAACTGGCCCTGGATGCGGGGGCCGGCGGGGTAATTGTTCCCAACGTGCAAAGCGCGGCCCAGCTCACCGCGATCCGGGATGTCTGTCGATGGCCCCCGGCGGGGAAACGGGGAGTGGGCTTTTGCCGGGCCAACCTCTTTGGCCGGAATTTCCAGGCCTACGGCCGGGAGGCCCAGGCCCCCTTCTTGGTGGCCATGATCGAAGATATCCGAGCGGTGCATTCATTGGACGAGATCCTAAAAGTGAAGGGACTAGATGCCATCTTAGTTGGCCCTTATGACCTTTCGGCTTCTGCTGCTTGTACAGGTAAGTTTACCCATCCGCGTTTCAAAGCGGCTTTGAAAAAAATTCTTGAAAAAGCAAGGCAAGTTAAAATTCCAGCAGGAGTTCACGTGGTCTTGCCTTCGCAAGATGAACTGGAACAGCGTTTGAAAGAGGGATTTCGGTTTATCGCCTACTCCACAGATGCTTCCATTTTGTGGGTTTATGCCCAAAAGCCGAGCCGATAAGACTCTTTCGATTAAAAAACTATAAAAATATTAGCCTTAATTCCCGCGCGGATGGGGAGCAGCCGATTTCCCGGAAAGCCCATGGCGGAGATTCTCGGGAAGCCGATGATCGGCCATGTCTATGAGCAGGTGGCTCGCTGCCCGTTGGTCACGGAAACCGCCGTCGCCACCTGCGATCGGGTCATCCATGACTACATCCTCTCGATTCGAGGCAAAGCCGTGATGACATCGGATGCGCATGAGCGGGCCTCGGACCGCTGCGCCGAGGCGCTGCTGGTTCTTGAAAAGCAAACCCGGCAACGCTTTGACATCGTGGTGATGGTTCAGGGAGATGAGCCGATGGTCCATCCGGACATGATCGGCGAGGCCCTTGGGCCGATGCTGCAGGATCCCACCATCCCGGTGGCCAACCTGCTGGGGAAAATCGATGGCCCGGAAGAGCTCGAGGATCGCAACTGCATCAAGGTAGTCTGCGACCTGAAGGGGGACGCCCTTTATTTTTCCCGGGAACCGATCCCTTCCCGCTTCCGCAGCCAAGCGATCCCCATGGGAAAACAGATCTGCATCATTCCATTCCAGCGGGATTTTCTTTTGGAGTACAACCGCCTCCCGCCCACACCCCTGGAGAGCGCGGAGTCTGTCGACATGTTGAGGGTCCTCGAGCACGGACGGAAAGTGCGGATGATCGCCACGGCGCATCGCACCTATGCGGTCGACACGCTTGAGGACCTTCGCCGGGTCGAGAAAGAAATGTTCCAACAGCCGCATCAAGCCCTTTAGGCATCCTTGCCAGCCCGAATTCTAGTTTGGGACGGCACGCTCCCTCCGCCCAGCCATCTGGTGGGAAGCGACACGGTACTTTTCTGGAGAATCCACCATACCCACGGTTTGGCCCGGGCGGTTTCCCTGCCCCGAGCCGTTGAAGACTGCTCGCACTCGCTTCGACGCCGATATCTCCGATGGATCCGTGAAGTCGGTCAGTCCAAGATCCGCGGGCGGCGGCTGGTCGACCACTTGCAAATCCGGCCGGATTTCAGCATGTGGTGGATGACCGGAATTGCGGAGAAGTGCAATATTGATCGATCCCCTCATGTAAACCAAGCCATCCTTTTGCTGGCTTTTGCCGATTGGATGAGGGGGCGCAAAGAAAAGGGAATCAGGCTAGTCACCGATGATTTGTTCCTGGCGAACTGTCTGGTCGCCTGGGGTCAGGACCGTGGAATCTCGTGTGTTCGGGAAAAAGTCCCTCTTCCTGGACTCCGCAAGGGAGGCTCAGGGGTTTCGGGCTTTCAGTTATTCCGACCGCTCCGGGCCCTGTCTTTTTTAGCCAGAAGAGTCTGGGCAAGGAAAGCCCTGCGTGGAGTGGGCCTTCCGGAGTGGCGTTCCAGCCAGGGATCCCTGACCTTTGTCACCTACCTATTCAATCATGCCGGAGCCGGAAGGCGGGAGGGTTTCCTTCAAAGTCCCTACTGGGGGGAGCTTCCAAGAGTTCTGCAAAAAAAAAGGATCAAAAGCAACTGGCTCCATCTGTACCTCGAGGACTCCCACTTGCCCTCGGCGAAAGACGCCGCCCGAGTGCTTGGTTCGTTCAAAAAGCACGGCTCTGGCATTCAAACTCATGCCACTTTGGATTCCTTTATCAGCATGGCGGTTCTTTGGCGAACCATGCGCGATTGGTGGTGTCTTCAGCGCACCAGCCGGGGCTTCTCAAGGGAAGCCTGCTTTCCCAAAACTGAAGGTTTTGATTTTTGGCCCCTGTTTCGCGAAGAGTGGCGGGAGTCTCTGGCCGGACCCCCGGCCATCTCCAATCTTCTTTCCCTGAATCTTTTTGAGGCCGCCCTGCAATCTCTTCCCCGGCCGAAGCTGGGGGTATATTTGCAGGAAAACCTCGGTTGGGAAATGGCGATGTTGACGGCGTGGCGGCAAAGCGGGCACGGCAGAATCATCGGCTTCCCCCATTCCACAGTGCGATTCTGGGATCTACGTTATTTCCATGATTCGGGGGATTTTGACCAGCAACTATCCCATTCCCGTCCCAAGCCAGACTTGGTGGCTACCAACGGCCCGCCGAACAAAAAAATCTTAAGACAAGGAGGATACCCGGCAAAAGAATTAGTTGAGGTCGAGGCCTTGCGGTATCCGCCAAAAATCAAAAAGCTAGCGATCTCAAGGGAAAAAAAATTAAAGGGCATATCTGCTGGGCCAAAGATCGTGATCCTAGGCGACTATGCGAAGACCCACACGCATAATCAAATGGAATTGCTCCACACGGTTGCTGACCGTATCCCTCACGGCGCTACGATTGTGGCAAAGCCCCATCCGGCATGCCCGATTCGCACCAGAGATTATCCCAATCTCTCTTTTTCGTTATCCTCCTGGCCCTTGGGCAGGCTTTTCACATGGGCAGATGTGGTTTATGCCAGTTCCACAACCTCATCAGCGCTTGATGCTATCTCCTGCGGTGTTCCCGTGATTGTGCCGATGGGCAACAGCAGCCCAAACCTCAGTCCGATCCGTGGAATCGCAAAAAAATGTTTCGTTCAGGACGGGGATCAGCTCGCCAAGGTATTATCGAAATATAAGGGAATAAAAAAAGCCGCCTTAAAAACCAAAACCCTTTTTTACTTAAATCCCGGCCTCAAAAAATGGAAAAGACTATTGTGCTCCAAAAAAAAATCGCCCCAAAAAAAATTCTCTTAACCGGTGGGACAGGGCTGCTCGGACAAGGCCTCGCTGCGTCCTGCCAGTCAAGCTACCACGTCTACAGCCTTGGTCTTAGGCCTCATCGAAGCAGCACTCCCTGGAGAAATCACTCGACTCTCGATATCACGAGCAAATCTTGTGTTGAGAAAATCTTTTCCCGGGTTTCCTTCGATGCCGTTGTTCACGCGGCCGGGATCGCCAGCGTGGATCACGTTCGAGAAAATTACGCCGAGTCTCTTGAATCCAATATTGTGGGAACGTTAAACATTTCAAGCGCGTGCCGAAAGCGCTCAATTCCTCTCATTTATATATCCTCCAACGCCGTTTTTGACGGGCGGAATGCCCCGTACAAAGAATCAGATATTCCAAATCCGGTCAACGAGTACGGGGAATTAAAGCTGGAGTGCGAGCGCTTAATTCAGAAAACCCTTAAGGATTACCTTATTGTGCGGCCCATCCTGATGTATGGCTGGAACAGCCCATTGGGTAGGCCCAACCCGGTGACTTGGTTGCTGCAAAAGCTGAATAGGAACGAAAAAGTCAATCTGGTCAACGATGTCAGGGAAAACCCGCTTTACAACGTGGAAGCTGGCCGCTGCATTTGGAAGGCACTGGAGATGAACATGCTAGGCATTCTCCACTTGGCCGGGGCCACGGAAGTCAGCCGCTATGAGCTGGCCGTGCAAGCGGCGGAGGTTTTCGGCAAAAACCCAGGGCTCATCCGGCCGGTTTCGAGTTCAAGCTTTTCGCATCTTGCCGCGAGGCCTCCCAACACTGCCTTTGATACGAAACGGATGAGAAAGGAGCTGGGCATCCAGGCTCTTCCCCTTGTGGAAGGCCTGATGGCCATGAAACATGCCAAGCCAAACCTTTAACAGGATTCCGGTTCTTTCGGTGGTGATACCGGCCTACAATGCGGAGGCCTTTCTTGGTCTTACTCTGGCCAGCGTGGCCCAGCAGACCTTCCGGGATTTTGAAGTCATCATCGTGGATGATGGTTCCCGGGATCAGACGGCACGGGTTGCGGAGGAATTTCTGGTCAAAGAAAATATCCAAGGCCGATGCATCCGGCAGGAAAACCGAAAGATTGCCGGAGCAAGAAATACGGGAATCCGGTCTGCCCAAGGGGAATTTATCGCCCTGCTGGATCATGATGACATCTGGAGGCCCGAAAAGCTGGAACGGGTGATGGAGGCGTTCAGCAGCTGGCCGGGAACAGATCTGATTTGCCACAATGAGCAGATCCTCAAGGATGGGAAGGTGGTTCGCATTTCCAAAAATCACCTTGGGGGTGGCACAGCTTATGAAGAGCTTCTTTTCAGGGGCAATACCCTGTCCCCGTCGGCCGTGGTCTTTCGGAAAGCACTTTTTGAACAAACCAGGGGATTCGACGAGAGCCCGGAACTCAACACCGTGGAAGATTATGATTTTTGGCTTCGCGTCAGCGAGGTCGGGAAAATCCGTTATCTGGACGCCGTCTTGGGATCTTACGTGCTTGTTGATTCTGCCGCCTCAAACCGTATTCTTTACCACCATCAGAATCTTGAAACCATGCTTAAACGGCACCTCAGGAAGTACTGCGAAAGCCGGCCGGGATTGGCGGAGAAAATAAGGTCTCGACAAAGGCTGGCTGCGGTATACCGATCAGCCCTGACGGCTCTGCGGCGACAGGGCATTGAACCCGCCGCACAGGAAAGCTTGTCCCAACAAATGATCCAGACCTGCTTTTGGGATCCAAAAAATATTTTCAAATATTTGGAAAGGAGACATTTCCACGTCCATGGAAATTAAAACCTATACCCACCCCAAAATACCCACAAAAAACGCCGGCGGCAAAATCAACGGGTATTTGATCCCCATTTATAACGAACACGAATCCCCGGTGGATCCAGTCCAGAGACCCAGGCAGGTATATCTGACGGTGGTAAATCCCGGCGAGACCAAAGGCCCCCATCTCCATATGCAGCGCTGGGGCCTGTTCACCTGTGTGTCAGGAAACGTAAAAATCATTATCCGCACACCCCAAGGGTATCGAGAGGAATTTTCAGGTGAAGACCACCAGTATCAAACGGTGCAAGTTCCTGCTGGGTGGCCCGCTGCCCTTAAAAACGAGGGCGCCAAGGAGGCTTTTGTCCTGAATATGCCCAGCCCGGCGTGGACACTCTCCAATCCCGACGACCATCCTGTCGGATCTTGGAATTACCCGGGATAGGAACTCATAAAACATCGGACTTGAGCGAGATAGAAAAGCAAAGCCGGTTGGCTCTTGCCCGAGCCAATCTTCCGCAACCTTTGGCTCAAGTTTCCAAGCACCATTCGATCGCGGTGATGGATCATGAAGTGTTGGCTTTTTTGGACCAAATTTCTCCTGAGGCACGGATTCTTGACATCGGCGGTTGCTGGGGTTGGCATTGGAGAAAGCTGGGGAAGGTTGACCGGGTCTCACGGGTGGTATTGGTGGATTTTGTGCCTGAAAACTTTGTCCATGCGCGCACTATTCTTGGCCCGCTTTTTCAAAAAAAAATAGAGGCGGTTGGCGGGGATGCCTGCCAGCTTCCCTTTTCTGATGCAACCTTTGACGCAGTTTGGACGGTTCAGACTTTCCAACACATCCGTGATTTTGATCGGGCATGCCGGGAGGCCTGGCGGGTGCTCAAACCCGGAGGAAAATTTATCAACTATTCCCTGCATGCCCCGCTCCTCCTCCGGATTCTCTACCGGATCTGGGGCAAGAAATTTCACCTCTGGGGAGAGGTCCCGAATCGGTTCTATCTCCGTCGGGCGGATGAGGAGCAAAAAAGTATCGTGGAGCAGATTTTTCAGAAACCCGTCCGGGAACGGTTCACTGAATGTATATTCCATCCGGATCTTCGTTTTACCCGTTCCGGGAAGGAGGGTAGCTGGCTGGGGGCCCTGGATGCACAACTCAGCGCCTTTCCGCTTTTGGGCTCCCTGATCGCGCGGCAAAAAAGCTTTTTTGTCGTAAAGTAGCCAAACAGGACTTCGTGCGCCTTTACCCAAAAGACAAAAAATCCTGAAATACGACCTATTCTGCTCCCTAGGCCGGCAGGCTTTGGGCGTGGCCTTGAAGACGTTAGGGCAGGGGGATTTGGGTATTCTCCTGCCTGAGTTTATCTGCCGGGATGTTCCGGAGACCTGTCGGCGGATGGGCTTTGCGATCCGCTGGTATCGAGTGAATAAGCAGTTGCAGCCGATTGGCTTATCCAGGATGCCCTCCTGCCGGGCTGTCCTGGCAGTGCATTACTTTGGATTTCCCCAGGATCTGCGTGCTTTCAAGAAATACTGTCAAAGAACCGGAGCGATCCTGATTGAGGATGCTGCCCACGGATTTCTTTCAAGAGATGCCCAGGGCAAACTTCTGGGAACAAGCGGGGATTTTGGGGTTTTTAGTTTCCGTAAAATCCTGCCGATTCCGGACGGAGCTGGCCTCAAGGTTTCTAAAAAGTGGGTAAAAAAGACCAGAATAGCCACCAGCGACATCCACCAGAATTCGGCATCCGACATGCTATGGAATCTGAAAAGAGTCTTGATAAAATCACACCCAAAGTTAGCAAAAATAATCCGGACTTTAGCTCGACCACTTTTGAAAATTTCTAGCCAAATCAAAAACATACCCCTGCTTCAGTCCGCATCCATCAATATCGAAGAAAACCTCAAAGATCTTGGGGGTCGTACAGAAGTTCAGCGAAGGCGTAAGGCTTGGTCCAAATTTCATCAGTTGGGGGTACGGTCTGGTGTTAAACCTGTTTTTACAAAGCTACCAGCAGGGGTCTCTCCTTATGGCTACGCTTTCTTCTCTGATCAGCCTATTCGTTCAATTCAAAAAGTGGCAGTAGCCGACGGGTTCACCCTTATTCGGTGGCCGGATCTGCCAAAAGATGCGGAGTCAGGAGTTCCTAAATTTTATAAAAATATCCACCTTGTGAATTTTCTTAAATCTTGTCCAAGTTGACCATCCTTGAATTTGCGGAAGATGGGGTGCAGTGGGACCGAATTGTCGCGGAGGCGGAACACTCCTCAGTGTTTCAAGCCTGGGGCTGGGGGGAATTCAAGCAACGCCAGGGGTGGTTGCCCCAAAGAATTCTTTTTCGCAAATGGTCAGGGACCGCTTTGGCCGGGTGTCAGGCCTTGGTGCGTCGGATTTTTCCCGGCTTCACGTGCGCATGGATTCCAGGGGGCCCGTTTTCCATTCAAAGTCACCCGCTCGGGGCGGAGGTTTTTGAAGCTCTGGGCCAGCACTTTCGGCAAGCTTTTTCCTGTGATTACCTGAGGTTGTATTTGATGCGGCCCAAGGAACCTTATTTGATGCAAACACTTTCCAAAAACATGAAACCTTCCCCTGTGCGGATTAATTCCGGCCGATCCGCTGTTGTCGACCTAACGTCAAACGAAGAGGAGTTTCTGGAACAGATGACAGGAAAGCATCGGTATTATGTTCGCCAAGGAGAAAAACAATCCATTCGGTGGGAGTTTGGCCAATCCGAGGAATTGATCACGGATTTTTCATCCCTCATGGCCAAAATGGGTAAGTTAAAGAAAAAAGATTATCTGGCCATTTCCAGCAAGACCCTAAAAACTTTAACATGCTGCTATGGGAGTGGGGCGCGCATTCTTGTTGGCTACCTAAATGGCAGGCCTGTTGCAGGTGCGACTTTATTAATTTTAGGGAAGTCGGCGTGGTATCTTCATGCCGCCAGTAATTTGGAGGGGCGAAGAACCAACGCGGCTTACGCTATGGTGGCTGAGATCGGGCGCAGACTCAGACCGGAGGGAGTCCAAGAAATGGACTTTGGTGGCCTTGGACCTGAGGGAGAAAAATTCAAGGGTCTAAACCACTTTAAAAAAGGATTTGGAGGTAAAATTATAAACTATGCAGGTGAATGGGAAGTAGGCGGATTCTTAGGTCGGTTGGCGGGCAACATGGCGGCATTTTTCAGATCTGGATAAGAGGCGTGGCCATTCTTTCGTTACTGCGCTCTTCGTTCGAATAAAATTGCGATAAGAAATCATCATTACACCTTTTTGCAATATCTCTATCCACTGTTTAGATGCTTTTTATAAGTGAATTAAACAAATAAAAGCGTTGATTAATAATTCTAAAAAACGAAAAATAATCCTTCTCTATCACTCTGTTGGAAAGCCTACATCAGACGATACCATGCAACTGCGGGTCTCTATCCCAGACTTTCAAGCACAGGTTGATATCTTGCGCAGTGGAGGATGGAAGATTTTAACTGGCGCGGATTTGCTCTTATCCAAGGATGATGTGCCAATGGCGGTGGTTTCCTTTGACGACGGCTATGAGGACCAAATTCGGGCGGCAGAAATTCTGGAAAATGCAGGAGGCAGGGGAACCTTTTTTGTCGTCCCCGGCCTCCTAGGGGAACAAATGCCGGGGGCGGGTTGCTGGAACCGCTGGAAGCTGATGTCACCGGGGCAAATCCGTGAACTTTCTGCCCGGGGCCATGAAATGGGCGGGCATAGTTTGACCCATCCGGGGCCGCTCGACCAGCTCGAGCCCATGGCTCGGCGAAAGGAAATCTCGGCTTGCCGAGCGCGATTGGAAGAATTGCTTGGCCGCGACGTCAATGGGTTCAGCTACCCCCACGGAGGCATCAATCGAAAAGTGCAAAGTGATGTGGCCGAGACTGGATACCGTTACGCCTGCTGTAGTAAACCCGGTCCATATGATCCGGAAGGGAATTTGTATTCCATCCCAAGAATCGAAATCCGGGGCCGCGACTCGCTTAAAACGTTCGTGCAAAAAATATCCGGACAAGGGGAAATCTGTCGGAAATTACGGTATCATCTTTCAAAAATGGTTCATGGGATAATCCGTAAACAATGATTCAAGCGTTATTAGGATTCAGAGAGTTAGGGGGTGTTCTTTTGGACGAATGTCTGTGTCGGATTGGATCTCCATGGGTGGGCAAATGTTTGCCAAAGAAAGCTTTAATTTTCGACATCGGGGCAAACAAAGGCCAAAAAACAGGCCGCTTTCTATTCCGTGGTTACCGGGTGGTGATGGTGGAGCCACAGCCAGCGATGGTTAAGGTCCTACGGTCAAAATTCGGAAAAGATTCAAACGCGCAAATTGAACAATGTGCAATGGGAAACCGGACAGGTTGGGCTTGGATTTATGCAAGTAAAAACAGTCCTGGCGTTTCAACACTTTCAAAGGACTGGATGGCGGGAAGGTTTTGTAGTTCAGGCAAATGGCAAAAGGCAGAAAAAGTAAAGGTTAAAACCTTAGACTATTTTATTAAAAAATATGAGCGACCAGACTGGATCAAGATCGACGTCGAGGGATTTGAGGTACAAGTCCTTGACGGATTATCCCAAAAGTGTGGAATTATCTCATTTGAATTTACCAATGAATTCATGCAGAAGGCTGTCAATTGCGTGCGCCGTTTACAAAGTCTTGGTTATCGCCTTTTTACCTTCACCATTAACGGGAAAAACCGATTTGAAGCACCTTGGCAAAATTGGAATAAAACCAAAACAAGTATAAAAAAACATACTTCTTCTCAAGGAATCTGGGGGGATATTTATGCAAGGTGAAAAGTCATTAGTTGACATCTCGGTCATAATTCCAACAAAAAACCGGACTGAATCACTCGTGCGGACTGTAAAATCTGTTGTTACGCAAGACGTTCAATGGGAAATTGAGGTCATTATTGTGGATCAGTCTCCCAGCCCGGTTTCTGAAAAGAAAGTGAAAAACAACTCTTGTAAAAAATGGGAACATGTAGAAATAAAAATTATTCATAAACCCGAATTGTCAGGCCTAACAGCTGCACGGAACGAAGGATTGAAGTGGGCTAAGGGAAAATACATCCAATTTATGGATGATGACGCAGTACTAGAAAAAAAGTACTTTTCAGGCATAATTCCAGTTTTCAACAATTCAGAAGTCGGAGCAGCTAGTGGACGAATCATAGAGCCTAGAAGCCGATTCCATCCCTTGGCAAAATATTCTCAAAGAATCTTTTTTCGAGGAGAATTCCGCCAAATTCGGGAAGAATGGTATCACCAAAAGTATCCAATGACAGTTGAAACCAATGTACTTCCCGGAGTGGCAATTTATCGCCGGGAAGTGTTCGAAGAATTCCTTTTTGATGAAAAATTGACCGGCTCCTCTACAGGAGAAGACGTCGAACTATCTTTCCGTGTGGGCAAGAAGTACAAGTTTATTCTCACCCCAAGGCCTAAAATACGGCACCATCCTTTTAGTTTGCGGAACAGAGATCTACGAGTACAGGAAAGTCAAAAGGTTATCTTTTACAAATATCATTTTAAAAAAAATCTCACTAAAGACATAAAAACTAAAATAAATCTTTTTGTTTTATTGGCCGGCTTTTTGGCTTTAAATATCATTTTATTAAAACCAAAAAGACTTCTAGGATGGCTTGAAGGTTTGTTGAAGAAAAGTCCGGCTCAGTGAAACACCCAGCTTGCCTATTTGGAGTAATCCTTTTTTTAACCCTCACTGCGATTTTGACTTTTGAATGGATCGCATCTGGGGAAACCCCTTTTAAAAAGCAGAAATTATATTTTTCTTCACCAGACTCTTTTTCTCAATATCAAAAAACCATCTATGATGCCGAGTCCTCTAGTTGGCCCGTTCTTTTTTCCAAATTAAATGATTCGAGAACGCCCATTCAGCAGAATCTTCTTGCTATAGCTTTTAAGTGCCTGCCTGTTTCGCCTTGGTTGCTTTTTCTTTTTAACGCTTCCGTTCATGCCGTTTGTGGTATGTTTGTATACCTAATCCTTAAAACCCTTTTTCCGTTTACGCCATCTTGCGCTGGCGCTTTGGTGTTTATTACCAATCCTACTTCATTAGAATGGACGGCAAACATGCTAAAAGATGGAGTATTTATCCTCGCGATCCTCGCGTTTCTTTTATGCCATTTGAAATTACTAACCTTCGTGAACAGACCCCTTCGTATTCTTGCGTTCGCAGGAAGCTTCATATTTAGCGCTTTTCTAATTTTTAAAACCCGTCCATATTTTCTTGAGGTCCTTCCTTTTTTAGGGTCTCTCATCTTAACTCTTAACTTCGCAGTTTATTTAAAAGACGTTGGACAGATTCGTAATCTAAAAAAAATAGTTGAGATGGTAATAATTCTCGTTTGTGCCGGACTTTTAACTTGGGCTGTGCCTCTTTTTTTGTCCCATAGCTACAAAGAGCAACAAAAATTAAACCTCTTTTATTTACCTGCTGGTGATTCCCCGGCCTCGATATATATGATGCCCCAAGATCGAATAATGCATGATGAAAACTTTCCTGTAGCGGGAATAATGCATGATGAAAACTTTCCTGTAGCGAACCGTCTCAATTGGGAAAGTAGCAGATTTCTGCCTGGATTCATCAATAGAGCAATGTATATTATTTCAATCAGGCGGGAAGGATTCCTGAGCACAGCCGGCTCAAGTAGGATCGATCAAGATATACACATCACTTCGCCGGTAGAATTTGCGCTCTATTTTCCAAGGGTTTTTTGTAACGGCTTTTTTTCCCCTTACCCGGACATGTGGCTGGGGCAGGGCAGTTCTCCAATCCACACCATGGGAAGAAGATTGCTTGGCCTCCTTTCCTTGGCATATTGGCCGCTCATTTTCACAGCATTTCTTGGAAGCATCCAACATTTTCGGAATGAAAAAATCCTGACGATCTTTCTCTTCTGTATAACAGGTGTCACCCTGTATGCTTATATGGCACCGAATCTGGGAGCATTAAACAGATTCCGGTACGGCTTCTACATGCTTTGGGTGGCTCTTGGTGCCGCTTTTATGGTGGAACAAATAATAAGAAAAAGTTCCGCAAAATAAGATGGGGTTAGACTTTAAAGCGGTTAAGTTCATTGAGCATGTTCACAAAAAGATCAAGCCCATGAATAAAATTGTGACAATCGGAAGGCAGGAAATTGACCGAGCCTTACTTCCGATTCATTATCAAAAAGATTATCCAAAAGACAATTCGGAGACCGGTTATTGTGAAAAACTTCTTGTGGGCGAACTCGGGGCATCAGTAGTGGATTCCATCGATTTTTCAGATTACGAGGGTGCAACTATTCTGCACGACATGAACAAGCCACTGCCCAAAAGGTATCATGGCCGGTACGATACAGTGATTGATGGTGGTTCCTTGGAGCACATCTACCATATAACGCAAGCCCTTGAGAATTGCGCCCTTCTATGTCGGCAAGGTGGACAGATCCTTCATTTTTCACCAGGAAACAATTTTTGCAACCACGGCTACTATCAATTTTCCCCGGATCTTTTTCATCAACTTTATTGCAAGGAGAACGGGTATCGGGAAACCGAAGTATTCTTGTCCGAAGTGAGCTGGCCCGGGCGCGTTTACCGAATCGCCCCACCCCAAGAAAAGCGCAGGGAACTGAACTCGCGGGGAAGAATACTTCTTATGGTAAGAACAACTGTTTTTAGGAGAAAAAAAGTCAGAATCTATTTTCAACAAGCAGATTATCAAGCCCGTTGGCTCAAAAAGGCGCTTCCTACATCCAAGTGGAAACTAAAAATGAGACAGATGAGCTGGATATACAAAATAGCTCAAAGATATTGCCAATGGGCAAGGGCACGGTCTTCCCAAATTTCACCCAGAAATAAAAATCTCAAGCTGGTCCGATTTTAATATTATCAAGAATCTAGTATTTTGTGACGGAGGCTTGGGTAACCGAATCCGTGGGTTGATCAATGCCTTGGGCTGGTTTCAGCCTGAAGAGTTGGAGATTCTTTGGCCCATAAATAACTGGTGCGAAGCCGGGTTCCTAGATGTTTTTGCCCCAGGCCCTTTTCAATTCAAGGAGGCGAGTTTTGATGAGGTTAAAACCCGGCTATGTCAGGAAAAAATCCTCCTTTTTGCCCACGAAAACCAGTTTGGCTGTCCCAGAGAACGCTTTAACGACATCCGGCGTTTGCGAAATCCAAGGAAATCCATTCTTGAGGCAAATTCCAAAGATAAAACCCAGGCGATCGTCTACACTTCTGAAATTCATCCCTCCTTTTCCCTTGAATCGATTCTTCGTTCCTGTGATCTCTTGCGTTGGAATCCAATGGCTCAGGCAAACGCATCGGCCTTTGCCCGCGCCAACAGCTTGGGAAAGGGCGAATACACAGGTTTCCATATCCGGCTTACTGACAGTGGGTATTGTCCAGAGCAGTACCGCAAATATTTCCGGACCAGCCGAAGATTTTACGGGAAAAGCCTGATTTGCACGGATGCCCATGAGGAAGCCCGTCGAATCGCCGGCGGCCGGCCGGAAATCTTGGTCCGGTCTCCGTCGGCCGAGCCGGAAAAGTACCGGGACGAACTCGCATGGCGGGAAACCACCCTGTATGCCGATGGCAGGTCCTTTGCCTTCAATGTCCGGCGAAGCCGGCAAGCCATCCAGGAGGCCGTCGTCGATTTGATTCTGTTGGCCGGCTCGAGGATCCGGCCCTCCCGGCTTTCCTCCTTTTCCGAGGTAGCGGGCTATCTGGGGTACCGGCACCAACCCATCGCGATGAAACTTCACCTGTTGAAGAGGCGCTGGATCCAGAAAATCAAATTTCTCATCTTATGGTGGCAACATACCCGACCCTAAGGCGGATCCGCAGTGCCGCCTACCAAGGCGTCAGGGAACTGGTCTATCGTAGCGGGTTGCCCGTGGTTTGGCCCGGCCCCTTCGGCCTCTCCCGCGGACTGATTGAAACCTGCCGATCGGCCCGGGGAATCATTCATGTGGGTGCGAACAGCGGTCAGGAAAGGTTCCTCTACGATTACCTCCGCAAGCCCATCCTTTGGATCGAGCCCGACAACGAATCCTTCCGGCGGCTGCGCAAGAACATCCGCAACATGCTCCGGCAAAGAGCGATCCTCGCGTTGTGCTGGAACAAGGACGGGGCAAGGGTCCCCTTCCACCCAACCAGTAACAACGGCCTCTCCTCCTCCGTTTACCCTCTAGCCCGGCATCAGGATTTGTGGCCGGAGGTCAAACCGAACGGGCGGGTGATGATGACCACCCGTACTCTCGACCGCATTCTTTTCCCGCAACGCCGGAAAAGGATTCCCTACGACACCCTGGTGCTCGACACCCAAGGGAGCGAACTTCAGATCCTTCGCGGCGCCGGCAAAACCCTGGCCCAAGTCCAGACCATCGTTTGCGAGGCCTGCAACTTCGAGGCTTACCGAGGGGGGTGCCGGGCCGGGCAGATCCGAAGTTTTTTGCGAAGGCGCGGCTGGCAACTTTTTCACTCCCTCCCCGTCTGGCGATCTGGAACGAAAACATACTTTGAGCTTATTTTCCGGAAAAGTACCGCCGGTTGACGTCCTGGTTCCGGAGCTTTCCGGGGGAGGAGCGGAAAAGGTCGCCAGGCTGATTGTCGAGGCGCTTCGCAAAAAGAAAACACCGGGATACCTGCTGGCACATCGCGTTCCGCCCGGAACTGCCAGGGAAAAGGTCCATTTTCTTCCCTCCGGCCGCTGTTTCCCCTGTCTGCGGGCGCTGGCCAAGTGGTCGGCCCAACACGGCGGGGCAACGAAGTTCCTGAACCTGAACTATGTGCTGCTTGCCCCCTGGCTGCGGTTGCTGGAGCCCGGTTGCCGCATTCTTTGCCGGCCGGGAAACACGATCTCGGCGGAGATCCGCTTTTTGCCCCTCTGGAAACGGCTCCTTTCCTGGCTGGGCTACCAGTTGGCATTCCTCTGTTCCGACACGGTGGTGGCCCAAAGCCAAACGATGGCCAAAGACCTGCAAAAAACCTTCGCGGGAATCCGCGGCAAGATCCGGATCCTTCCCAACCCGGTGGCCCCGGCCCTAGCGGCCAATTCGAGCAAACGGGAAAAGGACAAAACTCCAAGGCGCCCCTTCATCTTTGCCGCGATGAGCTTCAAACCCCAGAAGGATTTCGTTACGCTTTTCCGGGCCTTCCGCATCTTTTCCCGTTCCCTGGGTTCATCCACACCGCTTTTGGTAATCGCCGGACGTTTTCAAGGACCGGAGCTTCGCACCTTGCTGAGGCGTGAGGCCGGCTCCTCAGCAAGCCGCGTCCGATTGGCGGGGGAGGTTGGAAATCCCGATGCCTGGATACGTAAGTCCACCTTCTGCGCCCTTTCCTCCCATTACGAGGGCAACTCAAACTTCATTCTTGAAGCGGTCCACCACCGAAAAAAAATCGTGGTGACAGATTGTCCGGGGGCCAACCGGGAAATGGCCGCCCGCCATCCCGGCATCCTTCTTTGCCGTTCCCGGGATGCGGAGTCATTTGCCAACGGAATGAGAAGATCTCATCTTCGGCCCCAGCCCGGGCGCCGCCCCTCCATCAGGCACGGACTGAAAGAGTTTGAAAGAAACCTGATGACAATGATCCGTCCCGGGACACACGCGTGACCATCCTTGACGCTTATTCCCTCTACGGGCCCAAGGCGGCCAGCCACCGGATCCGACTGGCCCAGTTCGCGCCGGCAGCCCGGCAGGCCGGATTTCGGTTGCGCCTCCAAAGCCTGCTCGACAACCGGTATGTGCGGCGGCGCTTCATGGGAAACTGGCCCAATCTTCTCCGTGTGTTTCGCCTGTACTTACAAAGAATGCACCGCTTGCTACGGAGCAAACCTAAGGCCCGGGCAGTCGGGGCGATCGTCTATGCCGAGCTTTTTCCCGGGATGCCCTTTTGGCTCGAGCGCCTGTTTCTCCCCGTAAAATACATTTACGATCTGGACGACTCGTTTTTTCTCAAATACCGGACTGGGAAACTGTCCCTTCTCCGGCCTTTTCTCAGCAACAAAATTGACCGATTGATGCAGGGAGCGGAGGCAGTCACCGCCGGGAATTCCTTCCTTTGTGATTATGCCGCCACCGCCAACTCCCGCGTCGTTTTACTCCCATCCGCGGTGGACACGAATGTCTACCGGCCAGCGGACCGTCCCGCCAATGCCGAGTTCACGGTCGGGTGGGTGGGATCCCCGTCCACCGAGGTTTTTCTCGGGGAGCTTATCGGACCCCTGCGAAGGCTAGCGGCGGAAAAACCGTTTCGACTCCTTGTGATGGGAGGCGTATTTCCCCACAGGATTCCGGGGGCGAAGGTGGAAACGAGAACGTGGAGCCGCCGGACGGAGGTGGGGCTGATCCACAGTCTGGATGCAGGTCTCATGCCGTTGCCCGACAACGAATGGTCCTGGGGGAAGTGCGGTTTCAAGCTGATCACCTATATGGCCTGTGGAATCCCGGTGGTGGCATCCGAGGTGGGGGCCAACAAGGATATCGTCGATGAGGAAAGCGGATTTTTGGTTTACACCCCGGAGGAGTGGGAGGAGGCCCTGCGCCGGTTGCGGGATGACCCCGGCCTCCGGCGCCGGATGGGAGAGGCGGGACGGAGAAAGGTCTGTGCTGAATATTCGCTGCAAGCCGCAGCCCCGGTGTTCGGTAGGACGTTGAAGGAAGTGTTTGGGGACGGCCTTTAGCGGACGGAAGGCGGAGGATGGATGACTGAGGGCAGAGGGCGGTGGGGTGGGTCGTAAAATTCAAAAAGTGAAACAAAACTAAAGTCATGTGTGGGTTTGCGGGGTTTTTGGGCGGAAAATTCCGAAAAGAGGATGCCGGAGGCATGGCAGAGAGGATGGCGCAGGCCATTTTTCACCGTGGACCGGACGATGCGGGAATCTGGGTGGAGGAGGATGGGCAGATGGCGATGGGATTTAGACGACTCTCTATTCTGGACATAAGCCCGGCCGGACATCAGCCGATGGCTTCGCTAACCGGCAGATACGTGATGGTCTTCAACGGCGAAATTTATAACCACGGAGAACTAAGAGAAGAGCTGGGTTGCCTAGAAAGGAGGGCAGAGGACGGAGGGCGGAGGACGGAGGGCGCGGAGTGGCGGGGACATTCGGATACGGAAGTGCTTTTGGCAGGCTTTGAAACATGGGGTTTACGGAAAACTCTTGAGAAGAGTGTGGGAATGTTCGCCTTGGCGGTGTGGAACCGGAAGGATCGGGTGCTGACGCTGGGTCGGGACCGTTTGGGGGAGAAGCCCCTTTATTACGGTTGGCAGGGAGCGGGCGGGGACAAGTCTTTCCTTTTTGGCTCGGACCTTTCGGCCTTGCGGCAACATCCCTCGTTTGAGGGGCAAATCGACCGGGATGCGCTCCGCCTCTATCTCCGTTACGCGAACGTGCCTGCTCCCCACTCCATTTTCCGGGGAATCGCCAAACTTGAGCCTGGGTGCCTGCTTTCAGCTTCCCCGGGCCGGCCTGAACCGAAGATTGAAAAATATTGGAGCGTCAGGGAAGCCGTGGATGCAGGACTGGATCACCCTTGGAAGGAGAGTTTTTCCGGCGCTGCCAACGAGCTGAAAAACCTGCTGCGGGGGTCGATCCGGGGCCAGATGGTGGCCGATGTGCCGCTGGGGGCGTTTCTCTCCGGTGGAACCGACTCCTCCACCATCGTGGCAATGATGCAGGAGCAGTCCGCCAAGCCGGTCCGGACTTTCACGGTGGGCTTCCGCGAGGCGGCGTACAACGAGGCAGAGGACGCCCGCAAGGTGGCCCGCCATCTGGGCACCGAGCACACCGAGATCATGGTTTCCCCGCAGGACTCCCTCGCGGTCATCCCGCGGTTGCCGGAGATTTACAGCGAGCCTTTTGCCGACTCCTCCCAAATTCCCACCTTCCTGATCAGCCGCCTGGCCCGGCAGCATGTCACCGCGGCGCTTTCAGGGGACGGGGGGGACGAATTGTTCGGGGGTTATAACCGCTATCGTCTGGCACATCGGGCCTGGCAGAGCATGCGCTGGATCCCCCGACCGCTACGGGCCGGGCTTTCCCGCGGCCTGAGGAGCCTCACGCCCGATGCCTGGGACGGACTCCTGAGTCCCCTGGAAAAATTCATCCCCGGCCGGATGCGTTTCAGCCGCTGGGGAGAAAAAATCCACAAAGGTGCGGATGTCCTAGATAGTCCGGGCTTCGGCGAGTTGTACCACGGCCTTGTGTCGCACTGGAAAAGTCCTTGCAGTCTGGTGCCCGGAAGGAACGGGGAGACCGGGACTTTTTCAAAAAAGTTCGTTGAGACGGGAAGGGGACTCCCGGTGGAACGAATGATGGCCACGGACACCCTGACTTATCTGCCAGACGACATCCTGACGAAAGTGGACCGTGCCTCCATGGCGGTGAGCCTGGAAGTCCGCGCCCCCTTCCTGGATCACCGGGTGGTGGAATTTGCTTGGCGATTACCGCTCAAGTGGAAAGTCCAAGCGGGCAGTACCAAGGTGATTCTTAGAAAAATTCTTGAGGAGTACGTGCCCCGCGCCCTGACCGAGCGCCCCAAGATGGGATTCGGGGTGCCAATCGACGAATGGCTGCGAGGCCCCCTGAGGGATTGGGCCGAGGAACTGCTCGAGCCGAGCCGGTTGGCGGGGGATGGCCTGCTGAATCCGGACCCCATCCGACAACGGTGGCGGGAGCATCTTTTGGGCCAACGCAACTGGGCTCACTCCCTCTGGGTGATTTTGATGTTTCAGGCGTGGCGCGAGAAAGCCCACAGCAACGCCGCGCTCACAGGGGCTTAAGACGATAAAAAAAACGGCCGATCCACTCCCTAAGGAAAGACTCCGTCTGAACCAAGGCACGGGCTGTCGGGAAAAAATCCTCGGGTTTAAATCCGTAGACCGGTTGTTTGGCGGTCTGGTAGTCCACGGGGAAGGTGGTGATTTCCAGTCCGGTTTGGCGGAAAAGCTGCATGGCGCGCGGCATGTGCCAGGCGGTGGTGACAAGGATGATGGAAGTCACGCCTTGTTTTTGGGCCTCCGCACGGACCCGAAGTGCCTCATCCGCCGTGTTTACCACCGGACCCAAAACCTCAATCCCTGGAACTCGTTTCACCCCGCGTCGCTCCAACTCAAGGAGCAACCGGTGGGCCCCGGGGTCTTCACCGTCGTGCATCACCCACAACCGTGCCCCGCGCCCTTCTTTCCACAAAAGAGCGCCTGCCTCGAATCTTTCCGAGGCCTCACCGAAGTTCATCACCTTGTCGGCTCCTCGGTCCTCGGCACAGAAGCCACTGAGCACCACGATCGCTTCCGCCCGTGGACATTCCGTCACGGAAAGCTCCGGGTAAGAGTTTTCCAAGGAGTGCAGAAGCAGGCGGGAAACGGGGAAGATGGAGGCCAGGTAAAGCAAGGCGGCCGCCGCACCCACCCAGATCCAGCGGCGGGTTCGCCATCCCACGAGCAGAAAAACCAGCGCCAAACCCAAAGGAAGCAGAAAAGAGGGCAGGATTTTATTCAGGGAAAGCATGGACGCTAAGACCAAGCTTCCGGGAGCCGTCCCGGGAAACAAGCGTAAAGCGCCCGGGACGGGGGTCGATGGGCGTCCCATCCGGGTTTTACGGGTGATTGCCCGGATGAACATCGGCGGGCCGGCCCTGCACGTGAGCCTGCTTTCCGGCGGGCTGAACCGGGCCGGTTATGAAAATCTGCTGGTGGCCGGAACCGAAACGGCCCGCGAGGGCAACCTGGCCGAGCTGGCCCGGCAGCAGGGGGTGAGAACCGAATCCATCCCGTTGCTGGGGCGGGAAATATCGCCGCTACGGGATCCGGTTTGCCTCGCGCAACTCCGGCAAATCATGAAAAAATTCCGACCCCAGATTGTCCACACCCACACGGCCAAGGCAGGCTTCATCGGGCGGACTGCAGCCCTTTTGGAGGGCGTTCCCGTCCTTGCCCACACCTTCCACGGGCATGTCCTGAGCGGATACTTCAGCTTCCTTAAGGAGCGGCTTTTCCGGTGGATCGAGTCTTTTTTGGCGTCCCGCACCCATCTGCTCATCACCGTCAGCGAGGGGGTGGCCGACGATTTGGCCCGCCTGGGCGTGGCGCCCAGGGAAAAGTTCTCCGTCCTGCCGCTGGGCCTGCCCCTGGAGGAGTTTCTCCAGGTCCGGCCCCATGGGGAGCTCAAACAGGAGCTTGGACTTCCCGCCGATGCCATTCTCGTGGGTTCGGTGGGCAGGTTGGTGCCGGTCAAAAACCTCGGCCTTTTGGTGGAGGCGGTGGCGCTTCTCTCCCGCCGGGAGCCAAGGATACATCTGGTGCTGATCGGTGACGGGGAAGATCGGGAGAATCTGCAGAATCGGGCCCATCGCCTTGAGATCGCGGGTAAAGTCCATTTCCCGGGGTGGCGGAGAGATCTGGCCAAGATCTACGGGGGACTGGATGTGGTGGCCCTTTCCTCCATCAACGAGGGAACCCCGGTTTCGCTCATCGAGGCTGTCGCGGCCGGGCGCCCGGTGGTGGCAACGTCCGTTGGGGGCGTGCCTGAGGTGCTGGAAAACGGAAATCTGGGAATTTTGGTTCCGTCTGGCGACTGCGTGGCCCTTGCCGAGGGGGTCCTCCAGGCCCTTGCCCGGGGCCAAACTTTGGGAGAAGAAGACCGCCGCCGGGTGGTGGCCCGGTACGCTCCTGAAAGGTTGGTTCGCGAGATGGATTCCCTCTATCGGGCACAACTCGCCCGCTGCGCGGAATCCGGGTTAAGATAAGCCCATGAAGATCCTGATCACCGGTGGTGCTGGCTTTGTGGGGTCCCACCTGGCGGAACGCCTCCTGCAACAGGGCCATGAGATTCACGCCTACGACAATTTGAGCACGGGCTCCCTGCTGAACGTGAGGCCGCTTCGCTCGCACCGCAAATTCCGGCTGACGACAGCGGACATCCTGGAGGAAAAGAAGCTGGAGGCGGCGATCCGATCGGCCGACCAAGTCTACCACCTCGCCGCGGCCGTGGGAGTGCGCTGGATCATGGAAAACCCGGTGGAGACCATCATCACGAATGTTCGGGGGACGGAAAACGTCTTGGCCGCGGCCGCCCGCCACGGGAAGCCCACCCTGGTCACATCGACTTCCGAGGTTTACGGCAAGGCCATGGAGGTGGGGGGACAAAAAAAACTGGCCGAGGGCGACGATTGGACATTGGGTCCCACCCGGGTTCGTCGTTGGGCTTATGCCTGTTCCAAGGCGATGGATGAGTTTCTCGCGCGCGCGTATTTCGACGAGAAGGGGCTGCCGGTGGTGATTGTCCGCCTTTTCAACACGGTTGGTCCCAGGCAGACGGGGCGGTACGGGATGGTAATTCCCAACTTTGTCCAGCGGGCTTTGCTTCATGAACCCATCCCCATCCATGGGGACGGTAAGCAGACAAGGAGTTTTACTCACGTAGCGGATGCGGTCCGAGCCATGACCGACCTGATGAAACGTCCCAAGGCAAGGGGCGAAGTAGTCAATATCGGCTCCGGGGAGGTGATCTCCATTCGCGGACTGGCCGAAAGGGTGCTACGAATGACGGGGAGCCGCAGCCGGTTGAAGTTCATTCCCTATCACCAAGTGTATGCCGAGGGATTTGAGGACATGAGGGCGAGAACCCCGGACATCGCGAAACTCCGCCGCCTGACCGGCTACCGGCCGGAACATTCCTTGGACGACATCCTGGCCGACGTCATCGACCATTTCCGTCACGACCACGGGAACTGAGCCGCGCTGAACGAACCCCTGATCCTGCAAACCCTCCTCTTGGCCCTGGCCGCATCCGCAGCCGGAGTGGCCCTGGTACGGGCCGTTGCTCCCCGGCTGGGCTGGGTTTCCCGGCCCCGGGCGGACCGCTGGCACCAACGCCCCACCGCCCTGATGGGCGGAGCCGGATTCGTTCCCGGAATCCTGCTGATTTCCGCCTGGCAGCTGGCGGCAGCCCTGCCAAACGGACCCGCCTCCCTTTTCGCCCCTGCGGAGATTCCCCGGCCCTTGCTCGTCCTCGGCTCGGTCCTGGCCGGGGCGACGTTTCTTTTTGTGGCGGGCTGGCTGGATGACCGGCGGGAGCTGCGGCCCAGAACCAAGCTTCTGTTCCAGCTGGGGGCGGCCAGTCAGCTGGTCTATTTCGGCGGTGGTGTGACGGTGACCGGCTGGCCGATTGCCGATGCCGCAATCTCCTATCTCTGGCTGATCGGAGTGACGAACGCCGTCAACCTGCTCGACAACATGGACGGACTTTGCGCGGGCGTGGTCGGAATCATTGCCGCCGCCATGGCCCTGATCTGGACCGGTCCGGCTCCCGGAGCCGCCGTGGCGGCGGCCATTGCCGGATCCTGCGCCGGATTCCTGGTGCACAACCTGCCGCCCGCGCGGATCTTCATGGGGGACACGGGCAGTCTGCCTCTCGGCTTCCTCTGCGCCGGCCTGACGCTCCCCGGACTGGCCAACGACCATTGGGGCCGGCCCGAGATGACCGGTTGGGCGGGGATAGGTTTGCTCATGGCCTGCGCCATGCTGATGGCTGTGCCCGTGCTGGACACCGCCCTGGTGGCGATTACCCGGATCTGGAGTTCCCGGAGCCCGATGCAAGGGGGCAGGGACCACACCTCCCACCGGCTGGCCCGGCTTCTGGCCAGTGAACGGCGCTCGCTGGTCTTCTTTGTGTTTTTGGCGCTAGCCACTTCTTTAACTTTTGCCTGGTGTCTGCGGCAGCAGTCCCTCCTGATAACCACGGTGGCGGCCATCTTCTGGCTCAGTGCCGTCCTGCTTGGAAATTTCCTGGCCCAAGCCGAAGTCGCAGCCCGCCAAGGGCCTCCGCCCCTCCTGAAAGCACTCGGGGCCTGGCTGGGACGCTACTCCTTTTTTCCGCTTTGCTTTGACGGGATCCTTGTGATGACGCTTCTGCCCGCGGCCTACTATCTTCGGTTTGATTTTCGGCTTGGTCCGGACGAAGCCGAGGCGATCCGGCGAAGCATGCCCATACTTTTTTTCTGCTGTCTGGGGCTGGGGTTAACCGCCGGATCCTATGCGATCCGCTGGGACCATGCCGGCAGGGTGGATTATGTGCGGCAGGCGGTGACAAGCGCGGCGGGAGTCTTTCTCGCCTTGGCCGTCCTGACCCTGGCCACCCGTTTCGAACAGGGGTATTCCCGTAGTGCTTACCTCATCTTTGCCGTGCTTTTTATCAGTGCCCAAGGGGCCGGACGAAGATTCCGTGACCTTGGAGCCGTCCTGACCGCACGAGCCGCCAAAACCCTACATCATCGCCCGGTGGTCATTTACGGTGCCGGGAAAAGGGGAAAGCTTCTGGCCGAGGCCTGCGGAATCGTGCCGGAGCTGTCGGGTTACCGGATCGTGGCTTTTTTTGACGACAATCTGGCGCTGGCGGGAAAGAAACTGGACGGGCTGAGCATCTATTCAGGGCAGGTTCAGGGACGGTTGCCGCGGGCCGAGGAGGTATGGCTGGCCACGCCCACCATCAGCCCCAGCCATGCCCGAGGACGTCTGCCAAGCGCATGGGCCAAACTTTCCCTTCGGCGACTTGTTTTGGAACTTGAAACCACCGGCATCTAACCAACAGCCGACCGGCGCAGGGTTGGCTTCTCCATGGGCTGCGGCCTGGACCTTTGGCTTGGCCATCCTCTTCGGTGGTTTGGCCGGGGGGTTGACCTTGGCTGGGCGGTCGGCTTGCGGTGAGGCCGGGGGCTTTTGGCCGGCCCTGGTCACGTTACTGAGCAGCACAGTCGTTTATTTTGTTCTTTCCGACAAAGGCATCCGGAAATTTTTTCTTCTAGTCCCGCTGGGAATCCTATTTTCCGTTTTCACGGCATCCAGCCTCCGCGACTCCAGCGGGGACGGATTAGGGGCTCATGTCGCGAATGTGCAGTTGGTTGCATCCGGGAGTCAATTAGCTGTATCACCATTCCTAATTAGGGAAGGCCGTCCGATCTACTTTTTCATGGCCATTTTTCCCGCCGCCGGTTTTGCCCTTGAGTCCGGCAAATGGGTTCATTTTGCCTTCGCGCTTGCCGGCGGCTTCATGCTGGGCGCGGCGGTTTATGAAATCACCACCTCCCAGATTGCCTCCCTGACGGCCGGCATCCTGGCAACCCTTCAGCCGGTTCTCCTCTATCAAGCCCCCACCTTTTACCAGGATGGGATCCTGGCGGCTGCCGTGACCATTTTCTTTGCCGCTATCCTGCGCCTTTTTACCTCCCCAGGATGGCGGTCATGGGTCGTCTTGGCGCTGGCCTTCGGCATGGTCGCTTTGGCAAAAAAAGTCGGACTGGTCCAGGCTGCCTGGATAGCTCTTTTGTTTCCGCCCGCATTATTCTTTCTTCATCGATCCGTTGTCTCTTTCCGGTTCTTTCTGGCGGCCGCCCTGCTGATTTCCTTCATCTTCGCCGCAGCGATCCTCCGATGGCCCCCCCCACGGGAAAGCCAGGGAATCCTGAATGAATTTCTCCTGCTGGTTCGACCATTGGTGGATGCCCGAGGCCTGGATCACAACGGGTCCGGCGGCATTCACGGTGGATGCGGCGAAGTTTCGCCCCACGCACCGGTGATGTTCTGGAAAAGAAATTTCGCCGCTTCCAAGCGGGGAGAGGACGGCCGAGGAATCAAACCTCCCTTTTGGTTCACCCGGCCGGAACTGGATGTTTTTTCCGATCTCACCCCCGACCTGCGTTTCGGAGGGTATGGTCCGCTTTATGCGACAGCCTGTTTTTTAGCCCTGATCCCCGGAGCGCTACTGCTGGCCGCCGGATCCCAGCGCCAAGCAGGGTGGATCTGGATTCTGGTGGCATGCCTCGTATTAATCCCCCTGACCCCAAGTTGGTGGGCCCGATGGTTTCCCCAAGGATGGTGGATCCCTTTCGCGGCTTCGGTGGGATTCCTTTGCGGGCCTCCGGACTGGCAGGCAAAATTCAGGTGGGGCGGATGGTTGGCGCGCCTCGGACTTCTGGCTTTGGGGCTCAACAGTCTGCTGATTTTAATTTTTACGGTAAAAGGCTATTGCGAAGCCGAAACCGTCATCCGCCGGCAACTGGCCCTGCTTGCCACGTTTTCCGCCCCGGTCCAAGTGGAGACTGGGCACTTTGCGGCGACCCGCTTCTGGCTGGAGCGGGAAAAAATTCCTTACACCCGCGAAAAAATGCCCACGGACGCTGCTTCCATGACCCTGTACCGCACGACCTTGCGGGTCCGGCTGGGCGGGGAGGATCTGGAACGGATCCGAAGAGAGCCGGCCACTTTGCGGCTACTGGAGAAACACAAACTTTTGAACCTGCCTGCCGGCATCAGCGCCGCCCGATAACCCGCTTGCTTCTTTCCCCCGCAAAAACAGGAAAGCCGAAAAAAAATCCTACCCGGAAGCGTTCTCCCGACGTTTCCGTGGTGGTTGCCACCAAGGACAGGTCCGGCGTGTTGGTGGATCTGATCCGCTCCCTGGCCCGGCAGAAGACAAGTCCGGACAAATTTGAAATTCTGATCCTCGACAACGGGAGCCGGGACGACACCTCCGCCCAAATCCAACGCCTCCGAAAAAAACTCCCTGATCTCCAATTACACTACTCCTTTCTTCCCGTGGCCAACGCCTCCCTCGCGCGGAACGAGGGGGCCCGGCAGGCCAGGGGACAATACCTGGCCTTTCTCGATGACGACTGCCGCGTCGCCCCAGACTGGATGCAAAGGGCCCTGAAGGGTCTGCGCCAGTCGGGAGTCAGGGCCCTGGGGGGCCCGGCCCTGGTCCCCAACAGCAAAATCTATCCGCGGTGGTTCCGGGGCGACTGGGAGGACCTGAAGCACCCCATCCACCGGGGCTGGCTGGGAATCAACCAGTACCTGTTTGAGGGAAATTTTTTCATCCGCCGATTGGACTACCTGACCCTGGGGGGAATGAAGACGGCGATGGGACCCTCCGGCCGGCGCTTTGCCTTTCACGAAGGGACGGAATTGCAAAACCGGATCCGGCAAAGGTGGCCGGGGACAAAGCGGATTTATTACGATGCCGGGCTGGCCGTTTCCCACCTGATTCACCCGGGCAAGGTCCGGTTGCGTAACCGCTGGAAGCGGATGCTGTTGGCCGGGCTCGACCACCCCCAGGCCCATGCCGGCAACCATGCCCCGATAAAGTTTTGGAAGATCCCGGCTCTTGCCATTCGCGCTGCCTGGAGAGGGATCCGGGTCGGTTTCAACCTGGCGCAAACTCCCTTTCATTCAAAAAGACACTGGCGAAGCCAGGCCTACAACCGGACCGCCCGGGAAATTTACCGGTTGGGAGAAACCCTCGGATCCATCCAACTCCCCTTCCGAAAGGAGGAGAGACCGGAAAACCTGCTCCCCTCCCAAACGAATCTTCGCAGCCTCCTGCGACGCCCCTTTCTCGGCCTTTGGCGAACTTGGCAAAAGAGGCTGGAGGCCGGGACCATCCCCCTCCGGGTGGCCCGCTCCACCCCCGGACTATTGGCGTCCGGCGACGGCACGGAGGGAGAAATCATCTGGTCCAAGCCCGGGGAGACCAACCGGCTTCATCGCTCCCGGGGTTCCGGGACCCGACATCACCCGCTGCTTGCCAGCGAGGGGCAGTTCCACCAGCCCCGGTTGTGGCTGGCCAAACTTCCGCAAGCCACGGTCCACGGGCCCAGTGTGGCCGTCGTCACCAACGACCGGACTCTGTTGGCCGATGTCAGCATCGAGTGGTCCAAGGATCCGGAGGACCACGGCATCATGCGGAAGTTTTTCCTGCCCAAACCCACGGAACTTCCGGGCACCTCCTTCCTCCTGGCCAGCACGGGAGGCAACACCTTCCACCACTGGATGATCGATGTGATCCCGCGGCTGATGTTTTTGGAGCACGGACCGGGAATCCGGCCGAACCGGTATCTGGTCAATGGCCTCGGTCAACGATTCCAGAGGGAGAGTCTTGAGCTGTTGCAGATCCCGGCCTCCCGCTGCGTGGCGCTGGAGGAGCGGAACTCCTTCTGTTGTGAGACACTGCTGCTTCCCTCCCTGCCTTGCTCTTCCGGCCATCCCTCACGCGCCGTCTGCAATTTCCTGAGAAAAGCGATCTTACCGCCTTCAATTTCACGCGCGTTCGGAACCAGAAAAAAAATCCTAGTGGGTCGTTCCGATACAATCAGCCGTCAAGCGACATACTGGAAGGAAATCCGCACCCGGTTGCTGGCCGAGAGTTTTGAGGAAATCCTGCCTTCCCGAATGTCGTTACAGGAGCAGGCCGCGGCGTTCCACGGCGCGGACTGGGTGGTGGGCATCCACGGCGCCGCCCTGACGAACCTGGTTTTTTGCCGGCCCGGCACCAAGGTGGTGGAGCTTTTCGGCTGGAACTACGTGAATCCCTGTTACCGGGATCTGTGCTCGGTGGTGGGCCTGGAGCACCACGGGGTGGTGGCACGGGGGCCGGGCGAAGGGCCCGAGATTGTTTTTGAACTGCACGACGCCTCGGGTCCGATCCACGTTGAGCCGGAGCAGGTGCTTGAAGTTTTGAAAGAGGCGGGGTTGCGCTGAAGGCAGAGGACGGAAACAGGAGGGCGGATAACAGAAGACGGAGGGCAGTGGGCCTCGTATTGACAGGGATAACCTAGCAAGTATGGTTACCCATATGAAGACAACCATAGATATTGCTGATCCTATCCTGCGCAGGGCGAAGAGGGTGGCGGGCGAGGAGGGGGTGACACTCCGGGAGTTGGCGGAGGAAGGGCTGGAGATGGCGTTGCAAAAAAGGGCTGCCCGAAAAAGCAAAGGATTTCGGTTGGTCACCTTTGGCGACCCGAAAGGGGAGCCCGTGTCCGTCGATTGGGAAGCAGTGCGGGGCTTGGTTTATCCAACCTGATTTCTGATCGCCGTCGATACCAACTTGCTGG
>Ga0114973_10000114_pt1 | contig 53270 bp, 59 predicted proteins | sample M_140807_MF_Meta_FD_87025 | JGI IMG/M metagenome (GOLD analysis project Ga0114973, IMG submission 87025) | Freshwater microbial communities from Lake Montjoie, Canada to study carbon cycling - M_140807_MF_MetaG | ecosystem: Environmental > Aquatic > Freshwater > Lake | place: Lake Montjoie... | reverse complement strand
ATAAAAAACGATCTAATAAAAAACGATCTAATAAAAAACGATCTAATAAAAAACGATCTAATAAAAAACGCAAATAATACAATAAAAATCATATAAAGAATTCTCTCTAATAACTATATAAATGCTGTTGACACAAACTGAAAAAGAAACCATATTATCTGGTTTCCCCAATATAAAACTTTCCTATGAAAATATTATTCATAATAAAGTTTCAACGAACGATTATTTAATGGCAGTTCCAAAAGGTACAAAATGTTTTGCTTGGATAACTATGTATCATAACAAACCAACATGTTTCATTATGGAATTGACTAATAATAAACAAATTGTAGATATTAAAGTTTTCAACGCGTGTTTTTCTTTAAAGCTTGCATATGGTACCATTTTTTATGGAACTTTATTCTATACATCTGGTAATAGGTTTTTCACTATTGAAGATATATTTGCTTACAAAGGAAATGATATTGAGAGAAAAACTTGGCAAAATAAATTGATTATTCTGAAAAATATTTTGAAAAATGACCTAAAAGGTGTTTCTTATAATAATTCCTTTATTGTTTTTGGATTACCTATTATGACACAAACATGCGATGAGATGGACAAGCTTCTCTCTAAATTACAATACCCTATAAGATTTATTCAATTTCATTTACTGAATAAGGTTAATGATTTCTTGTGTATGAATTATGAAATCTATAAAAATTCTGATACAATAAAAGAAAAATCTGTAGAAAACACAACTGAAAAAAAAGAACTAGACCCAAGAAAAAAACTAGACCCAAGAAAAAAACTAGACCCAAGAAAAAAACTAGACCCAAGAAAAGAACAAGTTTTTATTATAAAACCAGATATTCAAGACGATATTTATCATTTATATGCATTAAATTCGTTTGCAAAAGAAGAGAAATGTGGTACTTCACATATTGCAGATTATGAAACAAGTGTTATGATGAATAAGTTATTTAGAATTATTAAAGAAAATGACAATTTAGATGCATTAGAGGAAAGTGACGATGAAGAAGAATTCGAAAATGAACAAGTAGATAAATTTGTGAAATTAAATGTAAGTCAAAAAATGATTTGCTGTTATAATTATAAGTTTAAAAGATGGGTACCTCTTAGAGTGGCTTCTGAAAAATCTGTTCCAATCTCTGTAAATGAATTAAATAATCTTATTAAAATATATGAACAAAACAAGAGGCGTTATTAAGTTTAGATATAATAAAACAAAAAAATGTAAAATAAATTATATCCCACAAGCAGATAAAGATATTAAAGCAATTATTGATGTTAATGCAATAAGACACAATATTAAATATTTAAAAAAGAAAACTGGAACCGATTTGATGCCAGTATTAAAGGCGGATGCATATGGTCATGGATTAATTGAAATGACCAAAATTTTGCGAAAATTAGGTATTAAATATATTGGTGTAGCTACTTTAGGAGAAGCCATTTTATTGAGAAAAAGTGGTGATAAAGGTAGAGTATTATCGTGGTTATATGATATAGACCATATAGAATTTAAACATGGACTTCATTTAGATTTAGATATTGCTATTTTTGACGAAAAACAAATTCCACAAATTATTAAAATGATTCCAAAAGGTAAAAAACTAAAGGTGACAATGTTTGTAGATACTGGTATAAATCGTGCAGGAATTCCATATGAAAATGCAATGCAAGCTTTTAAAGATGTAGCGGCATGTGATAAAATAGAATTAGTTGGAATGATGTCTCATCTAGTTTGCAGTCAAATTAAAAATAGTCCAATAGTAAATGAACAATTGCGTAAATTTAGAGAATTAAGAAGTCAATTAGAAGAAATAGGTATAAAACCTCCACTCGTTCATATAGCAAATACAGGTGCGTGTTTAAACTATGATGTGTCAGACTTTACATTATCTCGTTCTGGTTCTGGTATTCATGGATTAGAAGATAAACCAAATAAAAATTTAAAGCCAACTATGTCAGTAACATCTTATATTATTCAATTAAAGGATATTAAAAAAGGCGAGGGTATTGGATATGATTGGACATATAAAACGCCTAAAAATATGAGAGTAGCAGTTTTGCCTATTGGTTATGCAGATATAGTACCTAGGTCATCTTCATCAAAATTATATGTTTATATTAATGGAACAAAGCGAAAAGTATTAGGTACTATTAGTATGGATCAAATAATTGTAGAATCAAAAGAAAATGATAAAATAAGTGATATAGTTTATATATTTGGAAATGGAAAAGATTGTCCTCAAACTATTTATGATATAGAAAAAATATCAAATATGATACCAGTAGAAATACTTTGTCATATAGGTTATCGTATTAATAGGACTTATATAAATAAATAAAAACTAAATAGTATATGAATATATTATATCCATATACTATATATGTCAGCAGGTTCTGCAGCTTCTAATTTAGGTTACGGTAATATATCTCCATTTAGCAATGTAAATGGTAATTTTGTAAATAAATTCAGCTCTAACAATTCAGCTACTTTTGGCAGCAATGAAGTACCAGGTCTTCCTGGTTTAGCAGGTGCAAAAAGTAATATTGATTCCGCTGCAGGAATAGTACCAGGCGTTTGTTTATTCAAAGGTGGTGCAAAAAGACTTAAAAGAAAAATAAAAAATATCACTAAAAGATATAAGAAGATGGCAAAAACTCATAAACGTAAATTAAATAAAAAACTTAAATCATTGAGAAAAAGAATTCGTTCAAGTTTAGCATTTTCTGGTGGTCGCAAACGTAAAGGTTCTAGAAAACAACGTGGTGGTTATGCTCAATACCAAAATAACATGCCAGTAAGTAATTCATATTCTATTGGCGGAGTTTTGTCGGCAAGTGAGTCGGCTCTAGCTAACCCTGCACCTATTTATAAAGTAACAAACAGTGCAGTTGACAATTATAATCATTACACAGGAACTGGGTTCCCAAGCAGAGGTCATTAAATATTTTAATAATTAAATTATATAATTTATAATGTTTAGTCGAGTTATAACTCCAAAAGAGGAAGATAAAAATTCTAAAACTAAAATTATTACGATTAAAGATATAAGTAAAAAAATACTATTAGTTTGGAATATATATTTTTTTGAATTTTCATTAAGAAAATTGTGTCTATTTTTTCATTGTAAGTAAACATACACCATATGCATATTTATCTTTAGATTTTTCAGGCTCTTCAGTTTCTATTTCGGATTCATCTGAATCATTAGCAATGCTTCTATCAGACGAACTATTGCTTCTTTTTGATACAGCTTTTTTTCCAATTTTTCTCTCTTTTTTACATATATTAGTAATATTTGGAGTATTAACTACTAACCAAAGACTTGTATCTGGTGTATATTTCTTACTATCTGTATAAATAATTTTATAGTTCTCTTTCTTATAAAATGTTTTTCTCTTACGCCATTGGTTTTGAAATAAATCATGACTATCAATAATATCCACTACAATTGGATTACTATGTTTCTCTCTAAGAATACGACCAACACTTTGTTCTATATCTGTTTTTGGAGTTGCCATGATTAATGTTGTGAGTGTCTTAATATCTAATGCTTCTGCTGCCATGCTATATGTAGCAATAACTATTTTTTTTGTTTCTGTTTCTTTTAATGCAGTTTCCTTCATTCCACCTACATAATAACCACATGTCGCTATATTTATGTGACATATAGCATCATGTAAATACTTAAGTAAATTTTTATTATGTGCAAGTATCATTATTTGTTGTGATGGGTCTTTAGAAAGCATATCAGTGAGAACTTTTAAAATAAATTCACTGCGACGATTATATTCACATAATTTAGATATCATTGTGCTATAAGCTGGATTACCTCTAAAATCAGTTTTTACTTCATTAAACTCATCATCATCTACCTCATATTTGATTGCGTGAACAATAACCTCTCTCTCTTCATCTCGTTTGCCTTTAAAAATTATATCACCTAGAAACATTTTGAAGACTTTTGTAGTTCCATCTTTTCGATTCATTGTGGCAGACAACCCTAACATATATTTGGTAACTAATTTAAAGAGAGAATTTGAAAATACTTCACTAGAAATATGATGTACTTCATCTATAATAGTGAGGCCAAAACTTTCAAATATAGAAGCAGGATATTCCTTCATTGAGAGACTTTGAAGCATACCAATCACAATATCTTTTTCGTCAATGTCAATAATAGGACCTTGTATTTTACCCACGCGAGCTTTTGGTAAAAATTGTTGTATGCGTTCAATCCATTGATTCATTAAAAATTCTTTATGCACAATGATAAATGCTTTCTTTTTTAATTGCGATATTATACTTAATGACAGTACTGTATTATGAGTTACTGTAAAATCAGCAAGAACAAACCTTCTGTTTCCATCAATTTCAAAACCATAATATTCATCAACATTCAGTTTCTCTATTCGTAATCTATAAGTAAGAGTATCTTTTTGTTGTTTTCTAATATAACCTTTTTTTCTTGGACATAATGTTGGTATTTCTTCAATTCCTTTTCCGTAAATATTAGTCAAGAAATAAGTTCCTTTTTTTGGTCCATTTTTTGCATTTGTACAAGTTTTTTGAACTTGTTTCTTATAACATGAAAATCCTAATGATCTTGATAAAAAAACAATATCATCTAATAATTTTTCATTTTTTTGTACTATTTCTATACAATTTTTATTAAAATAACCATAAGCATCTATAATTCCAGCTAATATTTCTAATCTTATTTTTCTTGAATTACATAAATATATATGTGGAATATGTTTATTTTTTAATAGATTATTTGTTTTTAAAAAAATATTAAAACTATTATTATTGTTAATTGAATTTATTCTATAATCATAATTTCTACCTGTATATTTTAAATACAAATCTTTATGTTTATTTTTAAATAATTCTACCATATACTTAATAACATAACTTTCTTGTGTTGTTATTCCTGTATGCCTGCTTGAACCATCGCCTAGCCAATAACCAAGTAAATATGGGTCCATTTGAACAGCTTTTTCTTCAAAATCAATAGGAACTTTATAACCCAACAAAACACCGCCTTTTCCATGAAAACAATTTGGTAAATTTAAATAATCTCTAACCGAAATATCAATAATATCTCCTTTTTTAATTTTTTTACTATGATTTGACGAACTTTTAAGAGATAAAATATGACTTTCATTACATACATATGAATCACCCTTTTTACTACTAATTTTATACATTTGTTCAGTCCCTCTTGCTAAAGATAAAACATTTCTTGGATTTGAATCGTCGCCCATTAATACATCTCCAATTTTTATATCTTCGACTTTTTTAATTGTTCCGTCATACATTAATATTTTAGTATTTTTACCTAAACATTTACCGTATGCACATGGTAATTCTAATAATCCACCACCAAACCCAACTGTATTTACATGTTCTATATAAGTATTGACAACAACTTCCTGATTTTCTCTCAATTTACCAGCAAACTCCAAATCAATATTTACACCCTCTAACACTTTATATTGTTTTGGTGCACCGAAATTATCTACACCATAATAGTGTGGAACATAAAATTTATTATTAGATTCACGATATGCTGGAAAAGATTTTTGTTTGCCAGAACCTATACTTACGTGCGTATGTGGTTTAATAGTTAAATCTGTGCGAATTTGTTTTTGTTGTTCAATTGTTAGCTCATTTTTAGGTATAGTATATCCTTTTTGTCCTAAATATGTATTTAATATCATTATTTAAATGCCTATATTATTTAGTAAATACTATTTATATCCTTTTCTTTTAGTTCTTTGCCCAAGATTTCATACAGAATTAATAAAAGTAACCAAATAAAATCTATTCATATGATATATGGAAAGTTTAACTGGTTTATTTAAAAAAGAACATAGAGGGGAATTATTTTTAGCCATTTTATTGATCGTCTATTTAGTAATGGGATATAAAACACCTGAATCAGTTGCAAATGTGGTTGATACACTCATCGGAAAAGTTGTCATATTTATTGTAGTTGTTTACTTATTTGCATATTATCATCCTATTTTAGCAGTATTAGCATTATTTGTGGCATTTGACTTGATACGACGGTCCACATTAACCACTGGACTTGACGCTCTTCAAAAGTTTGTTCCTACAGAAGAGAAGAGAACAACTCAGTTTACTGCATTTAATCAATTCCCTTATACTTTAGAACAAGAGGTCGTTGCTAAAATGGCACCTATTATGCAATCTGGATCTTCGATTACGCAAGCATCTTTTAAACCATTACTTGAAAATTTACACGACGCTTCTCCTATTAATGGATCTAATTAATATAATAAATAATTTATAACAAAATATTTATTATATATTTTAAGTTGGTTTATAATTAAGTTGGTTTATAATTAACTTGGTTTATAATTAAGTTGGTTTAGAATTTTGACTTGCCTTCATTGCTGCATCTGCATATTCACCATCTATAAATTTAAAACCATAGTTCCATATAAAACATACTAGTATAAAAACTAAAGACGCAAATAATCCTTGCATAATTAATATAAAAGTAGGGTCATTCTTAATATCTTCTATATTAAAACTACTATCTTCTTTTTCATAAGTTACTTCTTCTGTCTCTTCTGAAACACCTGTGGGATTACAAGAAATATAGATACCATCGCCAAGTTCTTTAGTTGTATTTGGTCCTGAAGAATTTAAAAATAAACTTCCAGTACCAGTAGCAACATCTGTAGTGGGTTGAATTATTTCTTTTAAAGTATCTAAAGTAAAACTGCTAATCGGAATTGCATCTAGCATTATAAAAACAATACAATCATGTTGTTGGTTTGAATAATTAATAAATGGTTTATTTGGAACAATCTTTTGAAGATTAAAACTACCAATATTTACGTTATCATTTTGAGCTGGTGCAGAAGTAGCTACATCATTAATTACTTCTGTTATTTCATCAGAACCTGAAGTTGTTTGATTAGAAGACTTAATAGGTATAAAAACACGTAATTCTTTTCCACCATTTTCAGGGGAATGGATAATACATATTTCTGCATCTGCTAGTTTACTATTATATAAATGTATAGAAGGTCTTGTTAAAAGAGTTCCATAAACACGATATTTTTTTTTGTTAAAAGTAATTAGAGCTTCTCCTGTTTGTTGTGGTTTTATGAAAATACTTGTTCCATAATTATATGCAGTTGAACTATCATCTTTATAAGTAAAATTGTATGAACATTTTAAATCACATCTTCCTTCAATATTACTTTGAGAAATATTAATTTGCTCACTCATTAATATAACTATATAAATAAAAATATTAATTTATTTATATAGAATGAAATTAACTAAAGGTAAAATATTTAAATTATATAACAAAAAAAATCAATCTTTAAAAAAAGATAAACATAAAAAGAAGAAAAAAAATGGACGAACATTTAGAAAACACAGAAGAATTAATTTAGCTAGAAAATCATTAAGCAAGATTAAATATAACAAAATTGGAGGAGTTGGGCAACCTAAATTTAATATTCAAACACCTAAAAAACTAGAAGAATATATTATTGATAATAATGGAAATTTTATTTTAAACCCAAACCCTACACCCATAACTACATCTAAATCTAATTTAGGTTCTGAAACTACAACACTTCCTCCACCTCCACCTCCACCAGAAACACTTCCTCCACCTCCACCTCCACCAGAAACACTTCCTCCACCTCCACCAGAAACACTTCCTCCACCTCCACCAGAAACACTTCCTCCACCTCCACCTCCACCACCACCAACAACTTCTACAACAGATGCACCACCACCACCTCCACCTCCACCAGAAACACTTCCTCCACCTCCAACTTCTACAACAGATGCACCACCACCACCTCCAACTTCTACAACAGATGCTCCACCACCACCTCCAACTTCTACAACAGATTCACCACCACCACCTCCAACTTCTACAACAGATGCTCCACCAACAACTTCTACAATAGATGCTCCACCACCACTAACAATTGCATCTGGAATTGCATCTGGAATTGCATCTGGAACTGCATCTGGAATTGCATCTGGAATTGCATCTGGAATTGCATCTGGAACTTCATCTGATAAAATCAAAGAAATCGGAGAATTGTTTTTAAAAGCCACAAAAAAAGCAATTGAAAAGATTAACGAACCTCAAACTCCTGAAATTGCAGTTAAAGAATTTGCAAGAGGGTTATCATCTAAACCAAAATCAGATGAAATACAACAAGATCAGGCAATTCAACAACAAGATCAGGCAATTCAACAACAAAGTGAAGAAAATGCTATACAACCATATCAAGAAATGCCTCAACAAAGTGAAGAAAATGCTATGCAACCATATAAAGAAAATGCTATGCAACCATATCAAGAAAATGCTATACAACCATATCAATAAAATGCTATGCAACTATTTAAAATCTTGTAAATACATTAATCGAGTAAAAACAGTTGTATATTTTTATATTATATTGTATTATAATATAAAATCTTTCTAATTGTTATCTATTTTTTATTTAATCCAGATAACATAGAATTAACTTTGCTCATTACGTCACCTTTTGCAACATCAGGCATATCTTTCATCATTCCCTCAACTGACTTCATCATAGGTCCCATTTTTTCGATAAGAGGTCCCATATCTTTTAATGACCCTGCTAATTGTGCTTGCTGTTGCATTAATCTTTCCGTGTCTGCAGTCAAGTTTTTAATTCCATCTTTTCCTAAAATACTATTCAATTGATCATATGCATCCTCAATGGTGGTTGCATAGTCAATTGAATGACCACTTTTTTTGGCGCGTCCCACTTCAAAAGATTCAGCGGTTTCTTCATCTTTAGATTTTTTTGATTTATCATTACTTGCTTCTATTTTCTTCTCTCCTGCCGCATCTTTTTCAACATCGTCTTCTGAAGTTTCTGAAGTTTCTGAAGTTTCATTGTTTTCTAATCCCTCAATGTAAGAATTTTCCTTCAACGAAAACATATTGACTAAAATAAGAGGGACACCCAAAACAACTATCATGTTTTTACTAAAGTATCTTACCAAAAGAGCAATGATAATAAAATAGATAACTATATTGTAATGTCCAATAACCATATGACCAATAACATTAAATAATGCAAGAAAAGATACTATGTGTAATACGAGTTTGTTTGTAAGAAAATTAGATATTGCTGAATTCAGTTTCATTATATATATATTATATTTAAAAAAAAATGAGACAAATCGTAAATATTATACTAAATATACAATATTTATAACAGATGTTTAGTTTAAGATTACATGAAAATGTATCCCCATATGTTTCTGAAGATGAATACGACATTGAAGATGAATATAACGAAATCGAATATGAATATGACGAATATGTTAAAACTCGTTTTGTTATTGCTTTATGTGAACTACATAATTCTGAAATTCATGGCTCTGGACCAGATGGACATTATTTAGTGCATTGTAAATATAAAAAATTAGATATGAAATGGATAAAAGAAACTACAGATTTTACGCATTTTAATTACCAACATTTACACAATAGAACACATAGAATTTTTCCAAATTATAGTCGAATTATATTTAGACCAAATTACATGAAGCCTGAAATTGTAGAATATATATATTTGCAACCAGATAACCATTGCGTTGCGATTATAAAAACATTTTGGATAAAAATTATTCAACGTTCTTGGAAAAAGGTTTTAAAAAAAAGAAATATGATAAGAAAAAGCATTTATGGGTTAAGACATCGAGAATTGACTGGTAGATGGCCTTATTTTCCAGGATTATCAGGTTTATTAATGCCGTGATTTTCTTCGACTGCTATTAGATTTTCGACTGCTATTAGATTTTCGACTGCTACTTCTATTACTACTAGTTGTAGTGATACTAGTTCTTCGAGCATGTGTACTATATTTAAAACCACCTCTTTGCTTCTTTGTTTTTCTACCATTTTTTGATTTTTTATGTTTTCTCGTTTTTCTACCACCTGTATTGTTTAAATCTATAGTGGAATTAAATATAAATCCTCTAAAATCATTTTCAAGTTCATTTAGCATTTCTTTAATATCATCTTCTGATTGTAAATTATTTAATTTTTCTAAAAAACTTTTATGTATATTTATTTCATATGGGCGTGCATTTTCTGCTTCTAAACTTTCTATTTTTTTTCTAAATAACTCTTTTAATTTTTCAATAGTTGTTTTTTTACCAGTGAACAAATTAATCTCTGTATCGTCAGGTAATTTTTCACCGATTATAGAAACATTTCCTGCTAATGGTTTTTCACTAGGTACACTGTCAAGTATTTTTTCAATAGCTTGAATATGATCATTTAAACGTTCAATTTGTGTATTAATTTCAGCTTTATTTTCAGGTGTAATTGAATTTAATAATTCGATTGCCTTTAACATTTCAGATGTTGCTCGTTCTATTTGTTGTGTTAAAATCATATTTTCTGCTTTTAAATCATTTATTTGTTTTTGTAATTCTTCACTACTATTTCTATGCATTTCAACTTCTCTTTGTGCCTCTTTAGATTGTAAATCTAAATCACTTGCTTTTTCATTTAAATCAGATACAGCTTTTCCTAACTCTTCATTTTCTTTTTTAATTTGTTCACGCAATTCATTTTCTTCTTCACGAATTTTAAGACTTTCTTGTTCAAGTTCTTTTTTATATTTTTCATTATTTGATGCTTCCTGTGCTTTTAAATTTTCTATATTTTCTTGGTTTAATTCATCTAATCGTTTTTTATGTTCTTCAAGCATTTCTTGATTTTGTTGTTTTAATTGAGCAACTTCTTGTTTAACAACTTCACTCTCCAATTGGATATTTTGTGCTTCTGATCGTGAAGCAGCTAATTCATCATTTGAACTTTTATGTTTGTCTGTTAATATACTCATATCTCTTTCATTAATTTCTAGCTGAGCACTTTTTTTAGTAAGTTGATCAACAATTTTTCCAATTTCAACTTCTATTTCTGTTAACCCTACTGTTATTTCTCTTAGAGTATCAGGTAATTTAGCATAATATTCTCCTGTTTCTTTAGCATTTTCTACTGCAACTGAAAGATTATTAATTGTTGTATTAAATTCTGCCATTATATAATATAATAATGATATTAAAATTCATAAATATCTAAAATATATTTGTTTTATTTGTTTTATTCATAATTTCATCTAACCCTTTCTTTATAGAGCTAATTTCTGCCATAATTTTTTTCTGTTCAACTTTTGAATCCATTATATTATATTTACTCATTTGATTAGTAGAATTTAAATCTTCCACATACTTGTTCAAAAGTTCAAGAGCATTCATTTGGTCGTTTTTTTGTTTCACAATATAATCATAATATTTGGCATAATCATTTTTTACTACTTCTAAAAATTCATTTTGTTTTACAGCTTTTTGAAAATACTTTTGTTTTTGAATCAACATATCTCTCTTTTGTTCAATTAATTGCTGCATATATAAAAATTGTTCATCTTTTTGCATTATATTTGGATGATCATATATAGGAGGTTTATTATATATATGCGGTTTATTATATATAGGCTGTTTATCTAAAGTAATCATTATTTCTGCACCAAAAGGTATTAGGTTCATTCTTAAAATATTATGTTATTATATTTTGAAAATAAATATTTAAATCTTTAAAACTTTATAAAAACAAATTTAAAATCTTCCCTTTATATTATTTAGGATGTCCAGAGAACCATTGTTAGCACCTGACGATAATCGCTTTGTTATGTTTCCAATCAAGCACGATGACATATGGCAAATGTATAAGAAACAAGTAGATTGTTTTTGGCGCGCGGAGGAAATTGATTTGACAAAGGATATTGATCAATGGAACACGCTAAATGCAGACGAGCGTTATTTTGTATCTATGATTTTGGCATTTTTTGCTGCGAGCGACGGAATTGTCTTGGAAAACTTGGCTTCTCGGTTCATGACTGATGTTCAGGTATCTGAAGCCAGAGCATTTTATGGTTTCCAGATTGCGATGGAAAATATCCATAGTCATACTTATTCTCTCTTGATTGAAACCTATATCAAAGACCAGATGGAAAAAAACAAACTCTTCAATGCTATAGAACACTTTCCATGCATTAAAAAGAAGTCTGATTGGGCGCAAAAGTGGATCCATGATAATCGTAGCTCATTCGCTACTCGTTTGGTTGCCTTTGCATGTGTTGAGGGGATTTTCTTCAGTGGCGCTTTTTGCAGCATTTTTTGGCTAAAGAAACGCGGACTTATGCCTGGTCTCACTTTTTCTAACGAATTGATTTCACGTGATGAAGCACTCCACTGCGAATTTGCTATACTTCTTTACTCTAAATTGCTGAAAAAAATGGACAAGACACGCATTCACGAGATCATTAAGGAAGCTGTCGAGATTGAAACTGAATTTATTTGTGATGCATTGCCATGCAAATTGATTGGAATGAATTCTGAATTGATGACACAATATATTAAATTTGTGGCGGACCGATTGTGCGTGCAATTAGGGTATAAAAAGATTTATAATGTAGAAAACCCATTCCAATTCATGGAATTAATTTCTCTAGAGGGTAAAGTTAATTTTTTTGAGCGTATCAATGATTCTTATTCATTAGCCAACAAATCTAACGCTGATACTGCTTTTGAATTTAGCGAAGATTTTTAATATAATTGAAATAAAAATAGCTTAAAAATAAGATACTATAAAATACTATAAGAGATGCCTAAAAGCCAAATTGAATTTTCACATACAATTATTTACAAAATTTGTTGTAAGGATACAAATGTTAATGATATATATGTTGGTAATACAACAAATTTTACACAAAGAAAAAATCAGCATAAAACTTTAGCGAATGACGAATCATGTAAAAGAAAGGTTTATGAATATATCCGTGCAAATGGAGGATGGAATAATTGGTCTATGATACAAATTGAATATTATGAATGCACAAATAAGCGAGAAGCCGAAATGAGAGAAAGATATTGGATGGAAACTTTACACGCATCTCTAAATTGTAATAACCCATATACTATTTATACTGAAAATCCTTCTAAATATAAACAAGACTGGTATGAAGAAAATAAAGTAATTATTTTAGAAAAAAAGAAAGAACGATATGAAGAAAATAAAGAAGAACAATTAGAATATCAAAAAGAATATGCAATCAAAAATAAAGAACAAATTAAGAGTTATCAAGATGAATATAGAGAGAAAAACAAGGACAAATTAGCAGAACAAAAAAAAGAATATAGAGAAGCTCATAAAGAAGAAGCTGTAAAAGCACAAAAAGAATGGAGAGAAGCCAATAAAGAAAAGTTGAAACAACAAAAAGCACAAATTTGTCATTGTGAATGTGGTAGTGAATATACATTTGGGAATAAAAATAGACATTTGGAAACCAAAACTCACATAGCTTATGAAAATCAATTGAATGGAATTATAGAAGAACCAATGGAAATCCAAATATCAGAAGAAGAGAAAATAATGATTAGAAAACAAAAACAAAAAGAATATAGAGAGAAAAATTCCGAAAAAATTAAAGAAATCAAAAAACAATATAACGAAAAAAATAAAGAAAAAGTTTCAGAACAATGTAAAAAATATTATGAAGAAAATAAAGAAAAGATATTAGAACAAACTAAAAAATATACTACTGAAAATTCAGAAAAAATAAAACAAAAAAGTCATGAATGGTATGAAAAAAATAAAGAAAAAATTTTAAATAAAATGCAAGAAATATTTGTATGTGAATGCGGTGCATCCATTAGATGTGGTGGAAAAGCAGAGCATAATAAAAGTGTAAAACATCAAAAATATTTAGCGAAGAATTTTAATACAATTGAAAACAAATAAAATAAAATAATATTATATAATGCCATATAATATTACAAGTTATACATATAAACAAGCCAAAAAACTAGGTGTTCAAGTAAAACCCTCTACAAATAAAACAAAAAAAATAGATGTTTATAAGAAAGGTAATAAAATAGCTAGTGTAGGAGCATATGGTATGAATGATTTTCCAACTTATATAAAAAAGAGAGGGTTAAAATATGCAAAAACTAGAAGAAGATTATATAAAATGCGCCACGAAAAAGACAGACATGTTTTAGGGACACATGGTTATTATGCTGACAAATTATTATGGTAAAAAGAGCCATTTAGTAAATAATATATGCTTTATATGTTCCTCCAAATGTTTTATTTGCCCATATCGTGTCTAATGTGTATTTTATTTTATTTTCTAATTTACATTCTTCAATTTCATTAATTTTGCTTATTATATCATCAAGTCTCATATTAAATTTAACTATTTTTCCATATAATAATTTATTATTATTTAATGATTTTTTACTAATTTCTAAAATATTATTTTCACTATCATAATCTTTTACTATAATATAACCATCATAAATCTCAAAATTATTGTTTATTTTTTTTAATAGTTCTACATTAGTTAATTTATTATAGAAAAAAAATATATTCATTTATATTATTGAAATAATATAATTATTTATTTTTATAATAACTAATTATATCAATTTGAGAATTAACCACATTAAAATTTTACTTTATCATAATCTAGTTTCTCTCTTTTGTTCTTATTTTGTGTAGATATTTTTCCCAAAAAACGTGGAAATTTAATATGACCTTTCTTATTACAGTTTTCTGTTGCTCTAATACAATTTACTGCAATATATGGTGACAGTTCAAAATTAAAATTAGCGTCTAGAATGTCCATATCTGACAAAGCATTTGCGGATTTATCTAAATAATCTAAAAACTTTGGAAAATATGTGTTATCTTTTAATGATTTTTCGATTTCTTTCGAACCAATTATGCAGCCAATATAGTTCTCTTGAATGAGCAAATGATGGATGTCATGTGCCAACCAATAAGTCGCATATTTGTTGTCAAACGCGGCGTCCATATCGAACAACTTACAAGTAGTGTCAAATATATTAGAGCTCTGAATATCTTTTACAGTGTTATTACTTTTGACACTGTTATTACTTTTTACACCTAATTGCAGTGTGTTTAATATAAACCGAATATCACCATTGGCTTGTTCAATTAATTTATCAATTTCTGATTTTTTAATTTTTATCTTTTCGCTAACAACTACATTATAAACTACAGCATATACGTTAGCATAAGTTGGTTTAGATAACTTAATATCGTAACAATATGCAAGTAATGGTTTCAAATTTTGTGAGAACCTATCATCACAAATACAAATAATAGGTATTTCAGTTTCCTTTATGCATTCAACTAGTGCGCTAATAAAACCGTAATCACCACCTGTAGAATCAATGTCACTTATCACGAGTACATTTTCACAATCATCATATGTTTTTTTTATATTGAGAAATGGTTTTATTGATGTTTTTATATTTTCTTTGCTTCTATCGTCATCAGATGTTAAATGAATGACGTGATATGAATATTTCTTTAATATTAGTTCAACAAGTAAAGATTTTCCTTGTCCATTGTTTCCAGATACCAAAGCACACTTGTTCTTTTTATTATTTTTATCCCATGTAAGAAGCCACTTGATAAAAGGTTGTATGATTTTAGAATTACCAACAAAATCGGATAATTTAGTAGGTCTATATTTAGTAGTAAACATTGAAAATTATATCTTTAATTAAAATATATAATTTATATTCATTTTTATTACATATATATTATATATTATAAAATGAGTAGTAATAAAAGAAAAAGACAAGAAGAAGAACAATTAGAAACATTATTAGATGATAATGAAAATACAGAAACAAAAAAAACAAAAAAAACAGTTACATTTTTAAATAATTCTCCATTAGTTCCACCAGTATCTCAAGAATTTCCTCTAACAGATTCACTTGGTATAGAACATTTTCAAAGTAATGATGAACATAAAGAAGCTAGAAAGCAAAGAACAGAAGAAGCACCAGATAAATCAGAACAATGGATTAAGTATAATGATGATCCAGAAGCATATTTAAATACTTATAGAAATAAAGGTGGAGTAATTGATGATGTAATACTTAAAGATTTAATACGTTATTATAAAATTAGACACAAAAAGGATATTGATAATGAACATACCAAAATTACATTTTGTGGTGCTGCAAAGTGTTTTGCAGTTATTGCGTCAACCGCAGCTTTTACTTATTTATTTAGTCAACAATTTGGAGGAAAAAAAAGAATACAAACGAAACGAAGACAAACGAAACGAAAACAAACGAAACGAAAACAAACGAAACGAAAACAAACGAAACGAAGACAAACGAAACTACAAAAATATAAATAAAATTGATATATTTTATATTATATATAAATTATATATTACTTTAATTAAAGAATGATTCTTACACGTGAAGAAGCGATAAATATTAATAATAATAAATGTAATGAAGGTGTAATTTCATATATTGAAGGTGTCGGTCCATTATATGAGAGAAATATTACATTTCTTACGAAAAAAGGAAAAACACGAAATACAGAAACGTTTATAATGACAAATCGCGCTAATCTTTTAGATGCATATTTAGTAGAGAAAGAGAAAAAATTAGAAGAAATACGTAGAAGAGAAAATGCGATTAGTTGGGCGGAATTAATCGAACAAGAACAAGCAAGAGCATTTCAAAAGCGTTTACAAAAAAAACAAAAAAAAATAATTAAAAGACGTTTAGAACAACAACAACAACAAGAAAATAAATATAATGACGATTTAATCTTTAAAATGGATGAACCAAATAATTATTCAAAACATTATAATAATGCTCTTAAATTGTTTAGACAAATTTTCAATTGAATTAGATATGATGTATTATAAATAAATAAAAATATTAAATATATATTTTTTTATTTAAACAGAAAATTTAATTACTATAAAATGATTACATGCAATTTGATGGGTGGTCTCGGCAACCAATTATTTCAAATATTTGCAACAATTACATACGCAATTAAAAGCAAAAACCAGTTCAAATTTTTGGCATTAGAAACATTAGGAGGAGGTTCTACTACAATCCGTTATACTTTTTGGAATACTTTTCTCTCAAATTTGAAACCTTTTTTAATAGATAATTTACCAGAAGATATTCGTGTAATAAGAGAAAATGGTTTTCCCTATAATGAATTGCCAGTTAATGAAATGCGCAATAAAAATGTCATTATATACGGATATTTTCAAAGTTACAAATATTTTTATCAACATTATGAAGTTATTTGTAGAATGTTGGGATTAGGTAAAAAAAAGGATGAATTACTTTGTAGACTAGGATTATCAAATGAGACACTTGAAAATACAATTAGCATGCATTTTCGTATCGGTGATTATAAGAAAATACAAGAATATCATCCGTTAGCTACATATGAATATTACAAAAAAGCTCTCGCATATATTCGAGAGAAGAAACCTGATCAGGACTTTACAATTTTTTATTTCTGTGAAGACACTGATATAGAGGATGTTTTGCAAATAATTCAGAAGTTGGAAGTTAATTATTCTCTCTTCAAATTTGAAAGAGGAGAGAATAGTTTGGCAGATTGGGAACAAATGCTTCTCATGAGCTGCTGTCATCATAATATTATTGCCAATAGCTCATTCAGTTGGTGGGCAGCTTATTTCAATTTCTGGGAAGACAAGATTGTATGTTATCCTTCAGTATGGTTTGGACAGATCGCAAACAATGATACGAGAGATTTATGCCCATCTACATTTGTAAAGATTGATACAAACTAATAATATATTTTTATTTTTTATTCTTTTTAGTTTTTCCTTTTTTAGTTTTTCCTTTTTTAGTTTTTCCTTTTTTAGTTTTTCCTTTTTTAGTTTTTCCTTTTTTAGTTTTTCCTTTTTTAGTTTTTCCTTTTTTAGTTTTTCCTTTTTTAGTTTTCCCTCCAAATGGTGTAGCTTCTGGAATAATATATTCACCATCATCAACATAATTATCACTATCGTCACGTTTACGTTTTTTTATCCTCTCTATAGGATACATATATGCATCAACAGGCAGATTCTGATCTGCCCAACCTGGCACTTTAGAAGCTTTTGGTACAACTATAACCTCACTACCCATATAATCTACTATTGATCTATTAGCACCACTAGGTCTTTCATAATCTTTCATTGAGCTAGGAACTGAATTAAACCTGTTAGATACTGTAAATTGTTCTTTTTCTGGAAATCTACTAACTTGACTTTCATTAATAAACACCAAATTTGGATTATGAGCGATTGAATCACGAATAGGAAACTGATCTTGTTGAGATGCTTTTTTTCTTAGTTTTTCTTCTAGTTTTTGAATTATTCTTTCGATTGCATTTTCATCTTTTTTCAACCTCATATGATGCCACCTTGCATTATCAAAAGCATCATTTACTTGTTTTAATGTTTCTGGATCTATAATTAATGCATCTTCATCTAATAATTTTCCTATGGTATGAAAATCTTGATCATGTAAAGCATCATCAAATGCTTGTTTAATATTACGAGGCCCAAAAAGTTTAGATGACGACATATATAATATCTATATATATATAGATATTATATAATATTTATTTTCTAAAAGTGGTTATTTAGTAAACTTTCTACTTTATTATCATTTCCCTTTGAATTAAACGCAGATGTTTGATGAATACGATGTTTTACTAATATTGCCTTACAATTAAAAAATTTGCAACTCTGTTTTCTTAAACGTATCCACAAATCATAATCTTCAACACCATCCCATTTACTATTCCAATGACACAGACCTTTTCTTATAATAGAACTTGAATTGATAATAGGATTGACTAATTTAAAATCATAATTGCTAATATCTCCAACAGGTATTGGAGGAACTATGCCTTCTCTATCGCCAAACCACACACAATTGCTGCCAATAACATCATAATGTCCTAACATTTGTGATTGCACATCTAGCTTCTCATCATGCCAAATATCATCGACATCGAGTAGTGCGACATATTCGTAATTACATAGACCAATCATAGCATTTAATGTTTTTGCTTTGCCTTGAATATCAGGAAAATCGTAAACACGAATTTTATTGCTTACTTGTTCATAAGCTTTGGCTAAACAATATACATCAGATTTAGGAGGGTGTCCATTGATACCAATAATGAGCTCCCATTTGTCATAATTTTGTCTCAAAATAGAGGTGACAGATTGATCGATAAATTCGATTCCGTTATATATAGGCATAAGTATGCTAATCATTCCACTTTTAGAAAAAGTGGAGCAAAAAAATTAATAATTTTGTCTTAAATTATATTATCCACTTTTAGAAAAAGTGGAGCAAAAAAATTAATAATTTTGTCTTAAATTATATTATCCACTTTTCTAAAGGTGGATTCTCTGGAACATAAACCAATTGTCAAATCCTTGTCTATTCTCTCTAAATAAAGTGAAAGACTCTAAATTAGAGAGAATACAATCCACTAATATAATCTGGTCATCTTTTACTAAATATCTATGTTTAAAATATGTCTGCAATTTGCTGTCAAAAGTTGAAGACCACCAATCAATTTTATCCTTGTGTAAAAAAAAGAACCCACCAGCAATAGAATTTTGATGAGCCGGTATTTCTTTTACCGGTAGTCCATCATCATTTTTGTTATTTACAATTGTATGTAAATAATTCATATAACCGTCATCATTATTGATGCAAGCGTACCCAATTTTCTCCTTATTGGTTTCAAGAAGCTGTAAGTTGTTCCCCCAACTAGTCAATATACTTGTATGCAAGTCATCAGGTCTATTTCTGAAATAACCAATATCACACCAACCGTAAAATGGAGTATCAAAATAGCTTCTCTCTATAGTCTCTTTCACAAACCATATTTTTTCAGCCCATAACATGTTGAGTTCCCAAGAAGTCATGTCATTCAACAAATGGTTTTTCTTATGATTTTCAATCCATGAATCTTTATATGCATAATTATGGAATTGGTCAATGGGTTTGATAATCACTTTGATTTTAAGGTTACCTCGAGTGTCAATATACTTGGCGCTATTTTTATCAGTGTAAATTACCAAGTTAAATTTATTAACAATGGATATAAAATTATTCATCCATTGCACATATATACTTGGGTCAAATTTGGATTTGATAATGTAAAAACAACTTGAGAAAGTGATTGACATAATAATATATATAAATAAATTAGTTAATTTTATATTATTATATTTGTTAATTATTTATATAATTAGTTAATTATCAATAATAATGATGTAAATTATTTTCAATATCACTAATTAGTCCATTAAATTCTGTAGTATCTATAATATTGCTACAAATTAGTGTTGGTGGTCCTGTAGCTCCAGCAAAATATTATATATTGTAATAATAATATATATATATATATAATATATTACGCATTTATAGATATTTTTCTAAATAATCTGTTCCAAAATTTATTATTTTTTGATAATTTTCATTTTCAAAAAGTGAGATATTATAAATTAAAGTAGTTTCATCAAAATCATTCCAACTATTTATTACTATTATAGGAATACCATTTTTTTCTAAAATGGTTGTAAACTCACTTTTAATAACAATTGGAATAGTTTTTAGATATATTGCTTCCCAAAGTCTATGAGTATCCACACCATTCCCTTCAGGGCATATACAAAACTTATATTCACTTAATCTAAAAATATTTTCTTGTGGTGATACATTATTTAACCATTCCAATTTATTTTTTAGACTATCAAAACATATAGCTCTTTTATTTTTATTTGTATCTATATTAAAATTAAAATATACATTTTTTATTTTATTAGAATAATAATACAAATTTTGGTATTTAAAGAAATTTAAGTTTCCATGTTGCCATTGACTATTTGCAATACCAATAGGTAAAAAGTTTAACTTGGGATGTTCAAAACATAAATTTTGAGCATACCATTTATCAAGATTAGAAAATTTTAAAATATGTAAAACATCTGAACATTCTCTAATTTCACCATCTGAATTATGTGTAACTAAAATAAACCTATTTTTTAACAAATGAATTTTACCTGATAAATCATTTATTCTATGTGAATAACAGAATATATAATATGGATTCTCTATTTCAGTATTTAAACTATTTAAATTAAAATGTTTATTAGTTTGCTGTTTTATAAGAGGATTAAAATCGAAATCTTCTTGAAACCCAAAATAAATATTGCATAATTGTTGAATTCTCTCTCCAGTCACAATATTCATATAGTTTATATTCTACTTTTATATTTTAAATCTATCGCAAAATAAGAAAAACAAATGCATTATAAATTTATATTTTTCTTGCTAAAATCCAACACTGACATACATTTTTCTCTTCATTTGCAATATTATTTAGTGTGTTATAACCAGGCCAATCATGTGTAGAAAATAATTTAGTAATATAATTTATATTACCCATTGGCCTATTTCAATAATTTCGAAATTAGCAGTTTTAAATATTCTAGGGTGTAAATATTTCTAATAATTTTTCCTTTGAGCAATTTTCAAAATCATATAATATAGTATTTAAAATAGGTTGTTTAAATGTTTCATGAATTCTATCTGGATTATTATAATTTGGCATATAAACTTTCTCTACTGTTTCAGATAAAAATGAAGCCGCCCATGAAAGGGTTGAACATGAACACATAAGTATTTTTGATTTTCGCATAATGGTAAAATCTGTTATTACATCATTAGACTCTATTTTTATATTATTTAAATCTTTTGTAAGATACTCTATGTATTTTCTCTCTAAATTTGTATTAGGATTATTTAAAACAAAACAAATTTCTTCATCCGGATATTCATTTCTAATTTCACAAAGTATCTTTTTAATAGAATTAGGATTAATAACATGTGATATTTCTATAAAATCTTCCAATCTTAAATGTACTACAATATTATATTGATTAGTAATATCAAAGTTTACAAGATCAGATGCTTTATAATTTTCATTAAAGTGTGTAATCAAAATAATTTCGGGATGATTTTTAATAAAATTAATAATATGATTTTTAAACATTATATATATTTTGTCATGTTGAAAATAACCATCAAATAAGATAATTGCGTTTTTGTCTATATTTTGGATAAGGTTTTGATTCATAATATTATTTGAAAGGTTAATAAAATATTCATCATTTATGATGATAGTTGGTTCATGATACATATTGACTATTTGTGAATTAATATCATAAACGATACAAAATATAATATTTGCAAATAATCTGAAAATAGAATTTCCAAGCCTTCCTTTATTATAGTTACAAATTATCATTTATTATTTACATAGAAAAAATGTTTATATTATTTTAACTTAGAAATAAAATAATAAATAATATATAATGGAATTATTTGAATCGCATTTCAATAGTTTACCAAAGAATGGTTGTTTATATTATGATGAAATATCTGAAACATATGAACAATTTTCCAATAAAGGAACACCAAAGCACATAAATTTTTTAACATTTAAAGAATTATTTAAAAATATGGATGGGATAAAAGATCCAGTAATTTTAGAATCAGGTATTGCATCAGCTGGAACAAATAGCACATATTTATTTAATGAATATGTAAGAAAATACGGAGGATTTTTCTGGTCAGTTGATATTAATAGTGATTTAGTTATAAATAATTCAGGAAATATGTGTCCTGCTACTAAATTAGTTTGTGATGATAGTGTTAATTTTTTTACTAATTTTGTAAAAAATAATAATAATGAAAATTTCAAAGCTAATGTTATTTATTTAGATAGTTATGATTTAGATTTTTATAATCCAACCCCTTCTGCAGAGCACGGATTAAAAGAATATAATGCATTATTGCCTATTTGTAAAAAGGATACTTTATTATTGATTGACGATACACCCATTAACCCTTATTGGTTGCCTTTTAGAAATCAAATGTATAATGATATGGTTAAATATTATGATATTAATAATTGTTTGCCAGGAAAAGGCATGTTGGTTTTAAATGAAAATAAAAATGCGAATCTACTTTTGCATAATTATCAAGTTTTATATAAATTTTAAAAATAAAAGTAATTAGTTAAAAATTTATTCATTATATATATATATATATATATATATATATATATGATGAATATACTTTTGGTTTGTTTAAAAAACTTTCAAGAATACATATTAGATAATATTGAGCAACTAATTAAATTGGGACATGAAAATATTTATGTAATAACAAATCCTTGTTTCAATGTATATTTTGAAAAATTTGCATCGAATATTAAATTAATAGATGTAAATAAATTAGAAGAGTCATATAATTTTATTCAACGCACATCATTAGATAAGGATTTTAGAAATGGGTTTTGGACTTTAACATCATTGCGGTTTTTTTACATCTATGAATTTATGAAAAAATATCAAGTAACAGATGTTATTCATATTGAAAATGATGTATTGTTATATTATAATTGTGATAAGATAATAGATAAATTTGATAAAAACTACGTGTATATACCATTTGATACATATACACGAAATGTAGCAAGTATAATGTATATACCAAATGCTGATATATTTAAAATAATAATAGATAAATATGATTTTAATAAAAATGATATGGAAAATTTTTCACACATAAAAAAAGATACAGGAATCATACATAATTTGCCTATTTTTATACAAAATGATTCTTTATCCAATGAAGAAAAATTTATAAGCGAGAATTTTGATTTATTTTCTTGTATTTTTGATGCAGCTGCAATTGGTCAATATTTAGGTGGAATAGATCCTAATAATAACCCTTCTGATACAACAGGTTTTGTAAATGAAACATGCGTTATTAAATATAATAATTATAAATTATGGTTTGAAGAAATTGATAATATTAAAAGGCCATATATTGAAATTAATAATAATAAATATGAAATCTTTAATTTGCATATTCATTGTAAGAATTTAAAAAAATTTGCGTAATAAATTTATTTTATTTATATATATATATATATTATAATATTTATATGAATAATACTTTTGATATTATAAGTTGTGTTGGTCCAAATGATAATGAAATTATAAAAGAAGTTATATTTTATATTAAAAAAAATGTAATTGGGTATAGAAATATTTATTTAATATGTGAAAATCCAAATATAAATATAGAAGGAACTATAACAATCGATGAAAAAATATTTCCATTTTCAAAGAATGATTTAGTACAAATGTTTGGAGATAACTCAAGAAATGGGTGGTATCTTCAACAACTACTAAAAATTTATGCAGGAAATGTAATACCTGATATATTAAAAAGATATCTTATTGTTGATGCTGACACACATTTTCTAAAACCTATAAAATTTATTACTGATGATGGAAAACATATTTTTACAACTGGAACAGAATATCACACACCTTATTTCTTACATATGAATAGACTACATTTTTCATTAAAAAAACATCATCCGCTATCAGGTATTTCACATCATTCATTTTTTCATACAGATAGAGTAAATGAATTGATAAAATTAATAGAAGATTATTTTTTAAATGAAAAACCTTTTTGGAAAATTTTTTTAGACATGATTGATAAAAATGAATTTATGGGAAGCGGTGCTTCTGAATATGAATTATATTTTACATATATGTATTTATATCATAAAGATGAAATTGAAATTAGGCAATTAAATTGGGAAAACGTTCGTAAATTAGAACCAGAACATGTAAATAATTATCATTTTGTTAGTGTGCATTGGTATATAAGAAACTAATAATATTATGTCTATATTATGTGTATATAAGTATAATTTGCAAATTATTTATAAAAAAAATATAAAATAAAAAAATATAATATTAAACATATATTTTACTGTTATACATAATACATATTTTATGATCGAACAGGATTATATAATGCTCATCATGAATTGCAAAAAATACGCTAAAAAAGCAGAATTTCAGAAGCTAACTTGGTTGCCAGGAGTGCCTGGGTATTTGCGTTTCTACCACGTAATCGGTGACTTATCCCTCGATTGTGCGTTTAAATTCGATGACACTGAACGTATACTTTACGTGAAAGTAGCTGACGATTATAATTCATTGCCAAAGAAAGTAATTGCCTCATATGAAGCTGTATATGAAACCTTTCATTTCAAATACTTATTTAAGACTGACGATGATCAGATTTTGACTAATCCGCGTTTTTTTGATACGTTAATTGGTCTTATTTCAAATAAGGTACCTAAGACGCATTATGGCGGCTATATAGTGGATGTAAAGCAACCGTATTTGTCGGAGTATCATCGTATTCATCCGGAGTTGCCAAAACAACTACCTTTATTAGTGACCAAGTATTGCAGTGGGCGTTTCTATTTTCTCTCTAAACAAGCAATTTCAACCTTAATTATAAAAAGGGAATTGATTGAAAAAGAGTTTTTAGAAGATTATGCAATTGGATATAATTTGGATTCCATATATAAGAGAGAAATTCTTCCTCTAGCTACCAACAAATTTTTTACAGATATTGAATTGTCAGATTTTCCAAAGTGGATTAATATCCACCTTTAAGAAAGGTGGAAAAGGAGGATTAATATTTGATGGTTTGGCTCCACCTTTCTTAAAGGTGGATTATCTATCAAAAGTAAACTTTTTCAAAGATTGTGTCATAGTTGATGGTTTGGCTCTTTGATTCTCAAAACCTTTCTTAAAGGTGGAAAAATATGACACCTTATCGACGTCCAACATAGCCTGTGCATAATTAGTGGCTCGTTTTTCAATATCACTATAATCTTCTCTCTGTGTTACTGAAAGAGGAATAATTAAATACCAGTTATCTCTCTTTTGCAACTGAAACCAGAACTTGTCAATAGCATATAATACATGTTGACTAGGATTTTCAATTAATTTTTTAATTCCTTCCCTATAATTAGCAATCAATGTGTCAAAATAATGACCATTGACTAAATAACCAGTCGTAGTTTGACAACTGCCAACTTTTATACACGTATCATCAATAGGCTGGTAAGGAGGTACATTATTTCCACCAACCAATATGACGTCCCATGATTTATGCGTAGAGAGAAACTTTGATAACTGCCTTTTAAATAATTCTGGTTTTAAAAATTGTATATCATCTTCTACAATCAGTAAATGAGGCCATTCTTCTTTTTTAGCCATTTCTAAACATTTAAGATGACTCATACTGCAACCTAATGCTCCATTCGGTAACTTTATTGCATTAAATCTCTCGATAGGAATACCAAGACATTGCATTTGCGTTTCAATATGCTGTTTTCTATCTGGACGTGAAGCTAAATTAATATAAAAGGCGTGTTTTATATCTGATATGGAATTCATATTTTATATATATTAAAATAGGAATATTTAAATTAATGTTTAAATTAATAAATTTATTTTTATTTAATAACACATTATAATATGAATTATAAAAAAAGAGAAGTCAAACATTCGTTTTTAAAAAATATGTTTGATAATGCAAAAACTAATGACACACCACTTATTTCAAATTTAAATTTAAATAATAATCCACCAATTGGTTTTGTATATAACCAAACAAAAAGTGGTCTTTATTTTTGGGAATATGACAGCGAACCTTCTACATGGGTCTCTATTTTAATACCCAGTTATAATACAAAAGAGACATACCTAGTTGAATGTATTACTTCTATTAAAGAACAAGTAGGCAATTTTGGTATAGAACTTGTATGGATTGATGATTGCTCTAGCGAAGAATATACTACTTTATTAGTAAATTTATTACACAACATGTTCGACACATTAAAACACATAAAAGTTGTATATCATAAAAACAGAATAAATAGAGGAATTTCATTTTGTTTACATCATGGACTTAATATCTGTTCAAATGAACTAGTATTTCGTATGGATTCTGATGATATTATGATGAATACTAGAATACAAAAGCAAATCGAATTTATGACAAATAATCCATCTGCAGTAATATGTGGCACAAATCTTATTAGTTTTAATGAAGAAAATGGCATTAAAAATGAAATACAACGGACATTTCATAAACAAGTTTTCACATGGAATGATTATAAACAAAATCCGACAGATTGGTTTTTAAATCATCCAACACTTTGCTTCAGAAAAACGGCGATTTTGATTGTAGGTAATTATAGAAAGCATTTCAAGGTAGCATTTGAGGATTTAGAATTGGAATTACGTGTTTTTAAAAAGTTCGGAACAATATATAATTTAGACGAATGTTTACTTTTATATAGACAACATACTAATCAAATTACTAGTTCTATTCATAATATTCAATTAAACAATCACTTGAAAAAGTTGTTGATTAATAAAATGTTAGAAGGATAAATTTTTTTTAAAAGATATACATATGACGACACCTTTAGATAAGATATTTATTGCAAATCAAATCAAAAATATATCTTTGGAAGACGTAGATAGAGAGATGAACCAATTAATCAATATTGGTAAAGGGGCATGCAATATCGGTCCTAGATCTCGCATTGGAAATAATATAGTTGACTATTTCACTTTTGTTAATCGTCTTGAAACCAAAGGCAAATATGATGCGAGTTTTTTCGACTTCTTGCAAAACTTAGACGAATTTAAGAAGAAAAAGTTCATACAAAATATGCTTACCTATTATCGTGATGTTAAAAACAAAAATGGGACAAAAAACGAATACATAGTGTTGAAAGAAGTCTATAATATTTGCATAAGCGCTATCAATATTATGAGACCACTTAACTGCATGGAAATATACGTAAAATATAAAGCAACACGAGTACTCAATTTTTGTGCCGGTTGGGGCGGTTCTGCAGTCGCCGCAGCAGCTCTCAACTTGGACACCTATTATGGTGTGGAAATTAACGGTGACATTCAAGAACCTTATAAACAAATGACCGAATATTTGGCCACAAAATCGGCAACCAAAATTGATATTCGCATTGAAGATGCTCTTAATATAGATTATTCTTTATTGAATTACGACCTTGTATTCACATCGCCACCTTACTATAATTTGGAAAAATATCCACACAATAATAAATATACGTCAAAGAGAGAAATGGATGACAAATTTTATAAACCCTTATTCCAAATGACATATAATAGCCTACAAATAGGAGGTCATTATATTATTAATGTATGCAAAGAAGTATATGATAAAGTGTTGAATGAATTGCTTGGTCCAGCACAAGAGACTTTTCCTCTTAAAAAATCAAAGAGACAAAATGATTATACAGAAATGGTATATGTTTACAAGAAGCATTGAATAAATTCATAAATTCATAAATTCATAAATTCATTATAACGTTGAACCATATGATGTACTACTTTTTTTGGATCTGAAAATACGCTTATTTTTATTTTTTTTGAATGAACTATCTTATTTTTTTGTGTTGTATCTATTTTTTTAAAAACATATATAATATTATTATGGTTATTATGTGTATGATTAAAATCTTTTAAAATAAGATGTACGTGATTATACAAATTATCATGCAAACTAAAAGACAAATAATAATCATCCTTGTAAATAGTTTGTTTATCTTTCTCATAATGACCTCTTGTTTGTTTTTTCCATTCATTCAGAATGGATTGTATAAATTTTTTCTTTTGTAAAAAAGTTATTTTATTTTTTCTTGTTTTGTTTACATTTTTTATATATATATGTCTTCTTGATTTCATCATATATATATATAAAGAGTATAAAATTTATTTTACTATGCTAATAAGCACCACCCATGCCTATTCGAGCACTGGCTTTGGCTCTTGGTCTAGCATTTATATAACCAGCATATTGTTGCGAATATACATGAGGAACTTGCTGTCTTTGAGGAATTTGTAATACTGGTTGTCTTACCGCATTTTTGTTAAATGTATCTTCTTCTATCTCTTTCTGTTTATCTTGTGCAATTTGTTGCAACAAACTTTGCGGAACTTGTTTTCCCATCGACATTAAATATTTAGCAACATTTTCTCTTTTCTCTCTATTTGTCGGATAATAAGGAATATTTGTCCAATCATTTGTAGTAACAACACTTTTTTTGGTCTCACGAATTTTGTCTGGATGAACTATTTTACGTTTAGGTTCGCGCAAATCATATGTATAATATTCTTCTGAACCAAACGGAACATGTGTTAAAAATGTAGAAATATTAACATACATTATTTTTGGATTATGTACTGAAAATATATTATCATTCGGATTTTCAGATTTTTCATCTATATTATAGTTCAGTTGACTAATAGTATAGAGACCATCGTAACCATCATCATTCTCTCCTCTCCAAGGATCCTTTTTAGATATTATTCGAGAGATACCATCGAAAAGTTGCAAAATCTCTGGGCTACCTATATTATAAAATACACTTCTGTCAATCTTTAAACCTTGTGCCTCGCAACGTTTTTGCAATGCATTATCTTCCATTCCCCAGCCCCAAAAACATGGAAACCCATTTGTCTTTTCAAAATCAGCACCTTTCATCACGACAATTCCTCCTAAAGCATATTTGAAACCATAAAAATGTTTAACTGTACCATGCTCTGTATTGTAATCGAAAATCTTGTTGAAAGGAATTGTATCTACATCATTAAAAATGAAAGTAATATCTTTATAATCATTAGGATATTTAAGTCTGGCAGCGATGAAACCGATATTTTTTGTTGCACCTCGATTAAAAGTCCTTGCATCACATTGATGAGAGAAATAGATTTCATAATCGTCATCGTCTTCCAGAATAAAAGTCATATATTTGCTAAAAAAGAATTTATGTTGGATACGATTCCTATAAGGCACTATAAAAATACGTTTTGGTATTTTTTTTTCTTCTTCGCACATTTTATAGTTTTATTATAGTTTTTATTTTTTTTGTTTTTACGTTTTCTTTGTTTCCTTGTTTTTTTATTTCTTTTTCCACCTGATATAATACATCCTGCTCCTGAACTAGCTGCACACGCAATAGGCGGAAATTCAAAAAGATAATCATCAGGAGATTTCCCTTCTGAACCAAATATAATACCTTGTGATTTATAACTATCTAATGTCTGTAATGACATACTTCTTGCACTATCAATGTTAACTATGATGATTTCCTTTAATTGTTCAAATACATTTTCTAATATATCATCAAATACTGGCGCTGGCAAAGCTTTTATTTTTTCATACCACATCATCTGATAATTTACTGCTGGAGCTGCTTCTGCTGCTGCTGCTGCTCCTGCTGCTCTGGCTGCTGCTGCTGCTGCTGCTGGATTTCCTGGAGATGCTGCTGCTTCTGCCGCTGCTTCTGTTGCATTTTCTTGTGCTGGAATTACATAATATTTTTCTTTTAATTTTTCACGATCTATATTACTAAGATATTCCATTACTTCGGAAATAAATTGACGTTTTTCTTCTGGTCTAGCCACTAAACCTCTTTTTCTACTAGATCTATTGTTTATATCAGATGATGAATTAAAACTTAAACTAAAAAAATTTCTAAGATATTCTTCTTTTTTTCTTTCAATATCATTTTTTTCACCAACATTTAAATAAAAATCATCAACTTTTATTAATATATCTGAAGCTAATCCAAAATCAATTAATAACCATTTTTTAAAAGCACCTAACCCACCATATAACTCATTATTTTCGTGTAAATCAAAATGAATTACTCCTATTTCTATAAATAATCTTACAATTTGAGATATCAATAATGAAATTGAATGAACAAACATTGTTTTTGCCACAGGATCTGCAAGAAGAGCCCCAGCAAGAGAATAACTACCACTACTCCTACTAATATTTTGTAATAAAAAAGTTTGAAGCGTTTCACAATTTGGAACATTTTGCATCAATATTATTCCTAACCCTGTATTTAGTCTATGTGGAGAACTAATTTGACTTAATAAATATATAAATAATTGCCTTTTATTATTAGCCATTTGTTCTAATGTCATTCTTCGCCCTAAAGTAGTAAAAGCATTTCCATTAATTGTACCATTAGAATAACATCTTAATTCATGTTCAGATAAACTTTTAAAAAAATTTAAACAATTTTTAGCATTATTATTATTAAATAAAAAAAAACTACCAATAGAAGGACATACTGGTGGTCTGTTTCCTGTAATAGATTTTATCCAAACATTCTGTTGTAATAAAACTTCATTGTAAAAAGAAGTTTTTGATTCTGTCATTTTTATAGAAGAAGCATAAGGAGCTAAATAAATATCACTAGGATTTGTAATTGCTAGTTTTAAAATATAACTAGTCGCTGGCATTGTAAAACTACCATCCATATTTTGCATATAATATTCTGCATTACCTTCTTCAACACTAAAAATTAAAATAAATCCTCTTAAAGAATTTTCTGATAATATTGATATAACTGCACCAGGACTAAGTAACATTCGAATTAATGCATCTAAATGAGTGGTTCCTTGTTTTATTAATTTTAATCCACCTCTTTGATTATGCATATAATAATATAATATTATATTTTATGTTATATTATACTTTTTCAAAATGGCAGCAGGTATTATTTGTTCATCCGCTGCAATTTTTTCCAATTTTTTATAACACTTATTAATAGTGACTTCACTTGTTTCACTTACATTTTTTACATCTCGTTTGCTAATATTTAACTTACAAATTTGTGAAATATAATAAACAACACCTGCAGCAATCGATGGTGGCGTATTTTCCGGCATAACATCCATCTTCTCTATTTTCATAGAAACAAATTGACACAACTTTGTAAGTTCTTGATTAATATTCAATTTGCTGCAATAACGCTGAATAAATGCCTCTGGTTTTGTTTTTCCAAAATTAGTTTTCTCTTTATGGTCCATATCCCTCTCTAAATTATTAATAATAGCCAGCGCATTTTTACAACCTTTTGTTGCACTTGTCGCATCTAAACAAAATATTGTAGCTATTTCTTTGGCAGTTCGCGGATAATTATTTACTCTACATGAAATGTAAATAGATGCCGCAATAATCCCATCTCTGTTATCACCTCTAAATGTCATATTACATTCTGATATTTTCTTATGATATACAATAGCATCATCGATAATCATTTTTGGTATTCCAGAATTTTGTGCCATGTTTGTAATGATTTGAAATTCGTCATATTGTGATTTTTCTTTGTATGGCATTGATTGCCATTCTGTATAACGTCTTATTTTTCTCATCTCATATGACATAGAACCGATACATAATACTTTACATCCATAAGACGACTCTTGTAATAAGGGGTTTATCGGCATACCACACCTTGTAGGGTCAGAATTTTGGTTATCATCTGCTCCATAATATCTCCATTCAGCAGACTGATCAACTAAATCCTTATAGATAATGCCACATTTTGAATTTATACATGTTAGAAATCCTTCTTCTGAAAATGCTAAAATACTTTCACATCTCTCACACATTTCTCGATTTCCAGAACCATATATACATTCTAATGGAACTTTTTGTTTATCTGGATTTTTAACTTCTGAATCAAATATATTCCATAACTCTGTCTTGTTTGTTTGTTGATTCTTTCGTTTTTGACTTTTGTCTTTACTCATAGTTTTAATATCTTTTCATTAGATAAAATATTTTTAATTCAATTTTATTTAATAATATTATTTCCTATATATTTTTTTAAAATGATATAGTATATGGGAAATACACCTTCATCTTCTAATAAAACTCCTGAATCAGAATTTAAAAATTTTTATGATGTTATTGACTATGTTGCTACATTTTATATATTAACAATGGATTTCAAGAGTTTAAGCAAACTTTCTGAAAAAGAATATTGTGAAAAATTGATTATTTTAACTGCTGATATTATTGAAAAACATTTTAATGAACATGAAATTACATATCTTGAACAAAGAGTCAGAGATGGACTTCAAGTAAATAGTTTAAATACTGAAAAATTTGTTTTTATTGATAAAGATAAATTGAATGGTTTAGATATATCAAATGAAACAAAGAAAAGCATTCAGAAAAATATTAAAAAAAATAGGGTATGTATTGGTATTGCGAAATTTTATGTCAAAATTGCGCATATTTTTGCAGCCATTGTTATGACAATTAATCCTGTTTATACATATACAGATACTATAAGTGGTGTCACTATGAATAGTAGTTTGTTAGAAAAAGACAAAATTCCTAAAAAGGCAAATCGAAAATTGTTCAAATTTAATATTTGTGATAATCGTATTCGTGCTTTAAAAAGAAATGAAGTTATTGATGAAGAAACTAAGAGTGCTTATTTAGAGCCTGAAATTTGCGACATTAATAGTCAAAATATGACATTAGAAGATGAACCTGGTATTAGAGAGTTAATGCAATTATATTATGATGAATATGATAATAAAACAGGTACTTTTTCTAGAATGAGCCCTGAAACAAAAATATTATTTGATAAAGATTTAAAAGCTTTTTATACTGCATTTACAGGTGAAGAAACTATGCCACCGGAAATTACTAAATTTAGTGATATTAGATTAAAAGATTATTCAAAAACACAACCAAATTGTCAAGGACCAGAACCAAAATTTAGAGCAAGAATTAAAATTGGACAAACAGATGATTTATTTACTGCATATGCAAATAATTTAAAGAAAATGGTGCAAACTGCAGCAGATAATCAGTTCAAGTTATTAGAAGTTATTAATCAATTATTTACATATAGTGTTGACACAAAAACACAAAAAAGATTAATAAGAGTTAATCAACAATTGACAGAAAAATTATTACAAGAAGCAGTTGAAAAAACTAGAAAATATATTATGGATTTGTATATTAAATGTGAAAATGATTATACACAAGGTGTTAAATTATATGAAGCAATTGTTGATTCGACAAATGCTAAAATTGTTCCTAGACAAATAACTTCTTTAACAAGTGAATCTGAAAAATTAGTACAAAGTGTTCAAATTCCAGTCGGAGCACTTGAACAAGAAAAAAATGTTCTTGAACTTGGTAAAGATTTAGATATAGAAAGTACAAATGTATTAGATGAAGATGTATTAAGTAATAAAGATGTATTAAGTAATAAAGATGTATTTGGTAAAGGTGTAGAACAACAAAAATCATTTGAAGAACAAAGACCTAATGAAGAACAAAGACCTACATTTGAAGAAGAAAGACCTACATTTGAAGAAGAAAGACCTAATGAAGAAAGACCTACATTTGAAGAAGAGAGACCTAATGAAGAAAGACCTACATTTGAAGAAGAAAGACCTACATTTGAAGAAGAAAGACCTACATTTGAAGAACAAGGACCTAAATCATTTGAAGAAGAAAGACCTACATTTGAAGAACAAGGACCTGGATCATTTAATAATTCCGAACGAATAAAACAACCTCAAGGAGGTAAAACACGAAGAATAAAAAAAAATAAAAAACGTACTACAAAAAAAAATCGTTAATTTATTACTAACATTTTTAATTCATATTATTTCCAGTACTTTATTCATCATTTATCTCTCATAAATATTTTTAAGTTTATTATTGTAACAAATATATCCAACAAAATTACACCTAAAATATACATGAACATTAAAATAAATAATAAAGTCAAAATATAAATTATCTCAATCATAATGTTATTGTAAAAATAATAATATTATGATATTTCAATTTCAATTTTTTATATAGATCCAAATAATTTACGAGCATTTGCTAAAGCTTGCTTTTTTAAACTCTTTCTAGCTGCATTAATAGAACCAGTTTTAGATAATGTTTTATGTGCTGCCTCAATGGCAGTTGTCCATTTTTTTCCAGTTGTATGTTTTCCTCCACGCATTCTTCTAGATTTATTTTTATTTGATTTGCGATAATGTCTAGTTTTCATGTATATATATATATATATATATATATATATTTAGGTCAATGATTTTATTTTTATTTTTTAACAAAAAAACAGCATTTCGTAGTATGTATTTTATAATTATTCGACAATTAATTTAATATATATATCTAAAAATAATTTAAACTATATTATTGCTTAAGCAAGGGAAGCAGAAGCTTGTGCAGCCTTAGATGCAGCCATTTGAAGTGCCATTTGAGCGGACTTTGATGCTTGTGCAGCCTTAGATGCAGCCATTTGTGCAGCCATTTGTGCGGACTTTTGTGCGGACTTGGAAGCAGATTGAGATGCGGCCTTGGAAGCAGCCTTGGAAGCAGCCATTTGTGCATTTTTAGATGCCTTTGCAGCCTTGGAAGCAGCCATACGTGCATTTTTGGAAGCAGCTTTAGAAGCCGATCTGGCACGGCTAGCACTAGCGCTACGACTACGAGACATTGTTCGAGAACGAGATGAGCGACTGCGACGACGACGATGGGATCTTGCCATTTATATATATATCTCACAAAAAAATTTTACGAATGCCTTAATTTTTCTAAATAAATATATATACTTAATTACTCCCAAACAGTGTTTGTTGAGTGCCACCACATTTTATCTCCTTTTTCAACATTATAAATTGCTCTAAATACATTGGTCCTTGATAGTGGAACATTACATCTATATTTATCTAAAGGATGTGGATTAGTTTTTAATTGTGCTAGTATTGCTTTTTTAGAAATTTTCTGCCTAGATTGTATTGCAAAATATATAAAAAATGCTTCAAATGATATAGATTGAATAGGTAAAATGTCTTTATTCTTCAATTGAAAATCTCTTAAATATTCTTGACATATTGCTAAACCAGAAATATCTGCTAAATCTTCTCCAATACTAGGTTTTGCATTAAAATCTATTCCATCATAAGAAGCAAATGTTTCATATTGCTTAATAACATCATCTTGTATTTTCTTAAATGCTCGTTTATCTTGAGGTACCCACCAATCATGTAATATACCATTTTCATCATATTTACTTCCCCAATCATCTAAAGAATGTGACATTTCATGCGAAATAGTGAACCCAATACGCGACAAGTTATATTCTAATCCTCGTTCATCCAAATCTACAAATGGTTTTTGAATATATCCTAAAGGTATATATATACCATTTTTAGAAGGTGTATAAGATGCATTTACTACATAAGCTTGAGTTCCTGTAAATTTTGGTGGTGATTGCGACCAATCCATAACAGGAATATCAATCACTGGTTTACCTACTAATTGAATAGCCATTTGTAAGCGCCATCGAGACTTTTTAAATAAATTTTCCCAAGGTTCATCTATTTTATAGTCTAATAATGGGTCATCGCGTAATAATTCAGGTGATCCTACAGTTAACTTTAAATTTTTCAATTTTTCCAAAGCTTTAAGTTTTGTTTTCTTTTGCATCCATCCATTACGACGAATAATACGTATGAATACAGTTTTCAAATCTTCTGCCATTGTTTTCACATAATTAATACCTTGAGGATTATTGTATTTTTCAATATATTGATTTGTCAAAAATGCATTAAATAAAAAACCCATTGCGAAAATAGGTCTAATAGAAATATCTACTTCTTTTTCTTGACCTCTTACAAAATCACCTTCAAATTCAAAATAATTTTGAGTTCCTTCTTCATTCCATCTGCATTGCTGACGAATATACAAGTAAATCCAATATGTTTTCCATTGAGGTGAATTCCATTTTTCTTTCAGTAATTTTGTTCCACACAGCAAATAGTTTACATTTGATGTTATAAATTCGTGAGGAACATTTTTAAAACCTAAATGCTTACAAAATTCGGTCCAGTCAAAATCAAACTGTGACTTAGCTTCATTTTTTGTGATTAAATTATAATTATCTTCATCAATTACTTTAATTTTATCACATATTAGCGCATTAATTATTTCTACTTCAGTATCAAAAACATCTTTAACATTATAACCATGGTTATTTCCTAATGCAATATTGAACATCTTATTTAAATATTTAAAAAAACGTCGCCTATATTCGGCTTTATATTTTTTATCGATTGGTTTATCTGTATCATCGTCAAAATAGACATTAATATCAATAAGAGATAATTGAGGCGGTTCCAAATAACATTTGAATATTTTAGGGTTTTTATCATCAGGATTTAATGACCAGACAAATGGAGCTCCCCATGATATAATTTCACTGCTATTCATGAGTGCTAACATTTGCCAAACACTTGTATCATCTAGAAGAAACTGTTCAATTAAATTAACTACTTTTTTTGCGGTTGCTCTAGTTTGTTGAACAGTATTATATTTTAAAAAAGAAGTGTATGCAGTTTTAATACATTTAGCGTATTTGCTATGTTTTGTAGCTGAATTAGAAATAAAATCTTTAATAATTTGTATTAGCTCTACATATACTTTATGTTGAGTAATTCTAAAATCATCTACTTGCACTATATATTTTTGTTCTTCTGATACTTGAATTTCACTTAACCATCGATCATTTATATAAGAATAATAATCTTCATTTGGTTTCATATTAGATGGACTTACTGCCTTTTTTAAATCAGCGATAATTTGTTTTTCTAAATCATAACTTGTAGATATAATATTGATTTTATTTTTCTTGAACAATTCCTCTACTTTGTCTTCAAATGTTTCATAAGTATTTGCCGATGTTTTGCAAACAATAGCACGTTGTTCTGGTGTTAAAGCAGACGAAGATTTTATTAATTTAACAATGCTTTTCTTTCTAGTTTTATTTTTACTATTTTTTTTTGCTTTGTTTTTTTTCTGTATTAAATGTATTTTTTTAAATATATTTGATTTTGATTGCATATAAAATAATACAATATTTAATTTTATTATATTATTTACTTTGTTTTATTATTTACTTTGTCTACAAATACTTCTTTTGCAACACGTTTTATAATTTTCTCTTCTTTTTCATAATCATTGTCACCTTTTCCACCCATGGACTCTATTACAATTTTGTTGAATTGGTCGGAATATTTGGAAGAACATTTCTTCCAATCTGGATGTAGCTCCTGAAATTCTGATATAAGATTTATATTTTTGTTTGCAACTTTCCTAACCATTTTATGTAACTTGACCTTCTTTTCGTCTTCTTTCTCCCATTTATCTTCATCTTTAATGTACATTGTTTCTCTCTTTTTATCTGTGCAATGAATGGGTCTCTCTGTTATATCTAATGTATTTAATTTCTTTATAATAATATTAGAAATACCTTCTATATATCCAATTTCTCCAACTTTTTCCAAGTCACTCAACTGTAATTGGAGAGAATCGACAAAATCAGTAATGTTCATTGCATCTTTACATGTTTCATTTAAAAATAAATTTAAATTGAATGTTTTATTATGAGAATTGTTATTTGTAATATTCGTATTTGAAACACCATTTTTTAAAACTTCTAATACTAAATTTTTAAGCTCTTGACTTTCTTTCATAAGATAATTAATTAACTCATCTTTCTCTGTAATATTTGTCGATAAAGAATTTAATTTTTCATTTTCAACATAGTTACTACTTTTATCACAATTGTTTTTATTTTTATGTTTCCATAATCCTGCATTTGTTTTATATATTTTGTTACAAACTTTACATTCAAATAAATTGCTTAATTTTTGCTTAATTTTATTTCCATTTATTTCCTTGTTATGCTTGTTACTGTTAAGATGACTATCAATATTACTTTTTCGTGACGTAGAATAGTCACAAAAATTACAACAATATTTGTTGCTTAATTTTTGCTTAATTTCATTTCCATTTATTTCCATATATAGGAAATATAAAATATTTTTAAGTATTTATAAAAAAAATTATGGTAACAAATTGAAAATTATTTTTTTGGTGACCATACCATAAAATTCAATTATGGTCACAAAGGTCCATTTTTGGGGAAAGTTTTTTTCGATTTTCAAAAATGGACAAAAATAAATGTCCAAAATCGAAAAGACAAAAAAACTTTTCCCAAAAATTTCAAAAGTTTGGACCTTATATTTGAATGACCTTTTTTTTACCTTTTTGCAAAATTTCTACATCATTTAGTGTTGTAGAAATTTAAGTAGGATATAAATTTATGTAGGTTATAAATTTAAGTAGGGTAGAAATATTATAAAATTTATAGTTTCCTTTATTTATACTTGAATTGTTGTAATGTGACGGCATTGTTTCGGCAATTTGGACACCTGATTATCGTCTCATCTTCAAAAAATTTATTTTTCAAAAGTAATGCGAAACATTTCTTACCAAAATAATGCCCACAAGAGGTCTTGACTAGATGTCTTACATCATGTGTTTCTAAGCATAAACTGCATTCATTTCTAGCTATTATGGCACCCTTTGTTCTTGTAATGTGTGAAGTTGAACACAATTTGTTATCTAATGTAAACAAATATTCGTCATTAATCCATAAAGTTATTCCTTCAATTGCAATATCATGTAGCTCCCATGTTAAATCATCTATCTCTTTTAATTTTTTAAATTTTTTTGTATATTTTTGATATTTATTAAATTCTTCTCTCACAGACTTGAATGTTTCATCTTTTAATTTATCAAAGGTCTCATGTAACTCCCAATAATCATTCCAAATTTGCGACCTGTTTTTGTCTATTTCACAAATATCTTGTAAAATGTTTTGCATTGTTGGTTCTCTTTGCATTGTTGGTTCTCTTTGCATTGTTGGTTCTCTTTGCATTGTTTTATGAATTTAATTTTTTTAAAATATTTATTTCATTTTTTTTTAACATTTTACTACGAAGTGAAAGGTTAAAAAATATAATGTACAAAATTTCTTATCGAAATTTATTCTCCATCTTATCTAACAAATCATTATCATATACAAGATTACCTGAAGGTTTATAAGATTTAATAGGTGTATATTCTTTCTTTTGTGGTTTATCTTTTTGATTTGGATCTTGTCTATTTAACATATAATCATTTGGGTCACTTGACACATTTGTAATAGTAACTTTATTTCCATCTTCATCCGTATCTTCTATTATTCTTTGTCCATATTCATTGACTACAATACCAGTTTTTTTTTTTAACTCTGTTCTCACATAATCAGGAACCCAATGTTGCCAAGATATGAATAATAAATTGGGATGAATATATCGAACATTAAACCCATTTGTTTTTAATTTATCCATAATATATGCAATACAAGCTGCTTGATCATATTTTGGAACACCAATCATTATTTCTGGAACAATATACCAACAAAATTGTTCATCGACTTTTTGCCTCGATGCAGTTCTAATTCTTACATGAATTCGGTTTAATAATTTGTTGAATAATGCAAGTTTTGTCAAATCTTGTTGTCTTTTCTTTTCATAGAGCTCATCAATACTTATTTTTTCTGAAAAATTTTCAACATTCTCTAATGTAAATATATTGGCCATTTAACATTAATTCAGAAAAAAAGTTCAAAAAATAAATGTAAATAATAAAATAAATGTATTAAAATAAATGTAAATAATAAAATTAATGTATTAAAATTAATGTATTAAAATAAATGTATTAAAATAAATGTATTAAAATTAATGTATTATAGAATTAAATGACTATAAAACATTTGGTTATGTCTGGTGGCGGACCTAGTATGATAAAAACATTAGGTGCGTTATACCATTTAGAAACAAATGGATTTTTAAATTTAAATGAAATTGAAACTATTTATGGAACATCTGCTGGGGCTATTATTGGTGTATGTATTGCTCTTAAATTTGACTGGGAAACTATAAATGACTATATTATTAAACGACCTTGGCATGACGTATTTCCTATTAAAGTTCAAAATATATTAGACTCTTATACAAAAAAAGGTATTTATGATAATACAAATATTGAAAAATGCTTTAAACCATTGTTTGATGCAAAAGATATCCAAATAGATATAAATTTGGAAGACTTTTATACATTAACAAAAATAGAATTGCATTTTTTTAGTTTTGAAATAAATGAATATAAAGTTGAAGATATTTCATACTTAACACATCCAAATATATCAGTAATAACTGCTATACAAATGACATCAGCATTGCCAATATTAGTATCACCAGTTTGTATTGATGGGAAATGCTATATAGATGGTGGTATGTCTTGTAATTATCCACTAAATTATTGTATTGAATCAGGTAAAAAACATGATGAAATATTAGGGTTTAAAAATAAATATTCTGACAATAAAAATAACATAACAAAAGAGTCTACATTATTGGAGTTTTTAATGAGTTTCATATATAAAGCAGTATTTAGTCTCAGTACGGATAAAATTCAACCAGAAATTTTTAATGAAGTTATTTGTGATACATCTCACTTAAATCTTGATTATTTAAAAAATGCAATAAGTAGTGTTGAAGTAAGAAAAGAATTATTCGACAATGGCGTTACTTGTGGAGAACAATTATTAGAAAAAATCTCTAAAAATAATAAAATAAATGAAGAACAAAATGAATTAGATAAGTCTTCAGAGAACAGTAGTCAAGAATTGAACTAATGTCTCTTTAGATGGCTTTGCGTCATATTCAATAACTTGTCCATCTTTTATTAATTTAATAGTAGGATATCCTTCTATGTTATATTGGTTCATCATTTTTTCAGTTTCAGAAGTTTCTTCCGAACAATCCACATCTGTGAAAATAACTCTGTATCCATTTATTGATTTATTTTCATATTCTGTTTTTAATTCATTCCAAATAGGTTTAGCTGTCTTGCAGTGAGGACACCAATTTGCGTAAAAAAATAACAGTTCTGCGACATTACTGCTTTCACTACCTGTAACTTTTTCATTATTTGGTTTATATTTTGCATCCATTTCTGGTAAAACATAATAATAATAATAATAACCAGCTAGTAACGAAAAAAGTATTAGAGTGACAACAAAAAGAATAGTCATACTACTCATGTTAGTTAATGAATTTGTAATTTTAGACATGTAGCTATTAGAATTAGCTTGACCACCTAAAGATAAGTAATTACTTGTTTTTGAAAAAGAATTTAAATTATTATTAGATGTTTCCATTTATATATATTCTAGAAGAAATTTAGATTACGTTTTAACGAATACAATATAAAGATATATTTTATTATATACTTATACAATTAATGTTATTTAGAACCAACCTAGGCAACTTGATAGAAATAAAGAAATATGATTTTTCAAATGATAAATTATATTATGAAAAAATTATGGAAATAAAAAAAAAATTATCTAAAATTCATGATAGAAGTAATAATACTTTTAAAAGTAAAAATAAATAACAATCCAATAAAAAAGGTAAACACATAGCTACATATTATATTAGTGTCTAGTTGAACTTTTATTTGTTCAGTATCAGCTACTAAACTAGCAGACCTTAATAAGTTTGTTTGTTTGTAATTTAAAAATATTATATAAATCAACACTAATAAAACTATTAATTTCATAAACAATGATGTTTTAAAAAAGTTACTTAATGGACTTATTATAAATAAAATAATAATAAAAATAGATATTGCAGTACATAAACAAATACTTTTAGTTTCTTTAGTGAAAATTGTTAAATTAAATGGTTGATTACTTTGCTCCATATACATTTAGATATATTTTATAATTTTAATTTTATATTATATTTTAAATATATATAATATAACATGTTACATACGCGTAAAAATAGAAATACACATAATAAAACTAGAAAGCGTGTATTTACTAAAAAAGATTATAATTCTGGAGATGGTATGCTTACATCAGTATGGGGACCTCCAATGTGGCATTATTTGCATACTATGAGTTTCAATTATCCTGTGCATCCATCATCAGAAGATAAAAAATATTATAAAGATTTTATTGTTAATTTGCAACACGTATTACCATGTAAATATTGCAGAATAAATTTGACAAATAATTTTAAAAAGAAACCAATACAAATGTGTGATATGGCAAATCGTGAAACATTTTCTCGATACGTATACGAATTACATGAGTTGGTAAATAAAATGTTAAAAAAGAAATCTCATTTGTCTTATTGTCAAGTGAGAGAAAGATATGAGAATTTTAGATCTCGTTGTACTACTGAAAAAGCCAAAGTGTTTTTATTTAAAAAGATTAAAACATTGAAGAATAAAAAGGAAAAAGGATGCACAGAGCCACTTTATGGTAAGAAGGCAAAGTGTATAATTAATATTGTACCACAAGAAGACAGAACAGCAACATTAAAAATAGACAAAAAATGCATAAAAAAAAGAAAATAAATACATTTTACTTTTTAACCAACTGAATAGGAGTTTCCTCGTTAAATAAAAATGAACGTCTAATATTAGAGGCTAACTCATTGTCTCCGGTTGCTATATACATATATATATCGATAACGTTATGTATATCAGTTAAATCTAAATATTCTCTATAACAACTTAATTCTTTTACAGATATGTATAAATGTTCTTCATTTTGTTCGCATAAATTTAAGGAATAATATAAAATAACTATAGCAAAACTAATTGCTTCAATTTTAACACATGGATAGTTTTTTTGTATAAGCATTACTTTATCTGCCAATAATTTATATTCTTCATTATTGCAACATATGTTAAGTTTATTATAAACATTTATACTTGTTTGGTTAATCAAATTTTCATTTATGATATCAGCAGATTTAATGACACTTTTTCTAGCAAGTTCTTCCATTTGTGTATATATATAAAAACATATATAAATATATATAAACTATATATTTATATATTTATAAAATTAAGTTTAAACTTTTTACATTCCAAACGTAGAAAAATCATTCAATACTGGAACAGGTAATTCATCGTTTCCAATATTATTGTAATTTGGCACTTTTTTACATTCAAATGATGGTTCTGGACATCTTGCACATGGAGGACATGGAGGACATTTTTCTTTTACTGCAGCAATAGCTGCTCCAGATGGACATACTGGGCACACTGGCGGCACTACCTGTGACTTCAAAATGTACAAATCTTCTTGACCAGGCGGTATAGCATTTCCAGGAATTCCATCAGCATAATAAGGATTATTTGCAGTTGTTCCATAAACTGCATTACCATTTGGTCCTTCTACATAATAAGCAGAATTACCATAAGGACCTGTTGCTGTTGTTGCAGAACCACCATTTGGTCCATAATAAGTATTTTGATTATAATAAGGATTTGTAGCAGTTGTTCCATAAACTGCATTACCATTTGGTCCTTCTACATAATAAGCAGAATTACCATAAGGACCTGTTGCTGTTGTTGCTGAACCACCATTTGCTCCATAATAAGTATTTTGATTATAATAAGGGTTTGTAGCAGTTGTCCCATAAACTGCATTACCATTTGGTCCTTCTACATAATAAGCGGAATTACCATAAGGACCTGTTGCTGTTGCAGCTTCGCCGCCATATGCTCCATAATAAGTATTTTGATTATAATAAGGATTTGTAGAAGTAGCAGTTGTTCCATAAACTGCATTACCATTTGGTCCTTCTACATAATAAGCGGAATTACCATAAGGACCTGTTGCTGTTGCAGCTTCGCCGCCATATGCACCATCATAAGTTTGTACATTGTAACCAGTGCTGCCATAATATTGAGTATTTGTTGTTGCTGCATCATTGTAATAGCTGCTATTAGGTCCATAAGTATATGTGCCTTCACTAGTTTGTATTCGAATTGCATATTGTCCATTCTCGCCTTGAACAATAGTAGCAGTTTCTCCATTAGGTCCATAGAAAGTAGTTGCTGTTCCATTTGCACCATAATAATTTGTATAACTTTCTGTTGTTGTAGTAGTAGTAGTTGTTGGTTGAGTTTCAAGTGTATCCGTTCGATTTTGAACTCTAGAGTTTAATGTAACAACTTTTCCATTAGGCAATGTAACTTCTAGACTTTGTGTTCCATCACTATTAGTTTTTACTACAGCTGTTCCACCATTTGGTCCTGTATAAGTAGCACCATTTTGTAATGACGTCATAGTTTGCTGCATATGATTATAGTAATCACCAGGAACAGCTGTAGCAGTAGCTGCACCAGAACCACTAGCAATTCGCTGTTGTCTAGCTGCTTGAATATTTTGTCTTATTTGCCCATTTTGATATCCTTCTGTTCCACAATTACCTCCTAAAAAAGAACATAAAACTAAACCCAATAATAAAATTAAGAAAAGAAATAATGCTTCAGTGTTCATTGTATAATTTATATAGTGAAAAAAGTTTGTAATTATAAAATTAAATATATAAAAATGAATCGTTTTTATATATTTAATTATAATATATAAGTTATAATATGAATACTGAATACATTAATGCTGTAATTATTGATGATGATGAGACTGATAACATTAGTCCATTGGTTAAGAAAAAAAGAGTTATGAAACCTAATGTTGTGTTGGAAAAATCTTATAATAAATCCGAAAATGTATATGAAATTGGTGTCGATGAAGTAGGTAGAGGACCGCTATTTGGTCGCGTTTATACGGCGGCTGTGATTTTACCTAAAGATGACACATTTGATTGTTCTATGGTAAAGGATAGTAAGAAATTTACTTCAAAGAAAAAAATTCAAGAAGCATCACAATATATAAAAGAACATGCACTAGCTTGGTATATATCTTTTGAAGATGAAAAAACGATTGACAATATAAATATATTACAAGCCACACAACTTTCTATGCATAATTCTATATTAGAAATCAGAAAACAGTTGAATAAAAAACTCTTGGAACAAGGACAAGTAGAAAGAAAAGACTATGAATATTCTCTCCTTATTGACGGCAATTATTTTAAACCTTACACTTATTTAGATAAAAAAACAAATAAATTGAACACGATACCTCATGTCACAATTGAAGGTGGCGACAATAAGTTTGCGTCAATTGCGGCAGCCTCTATATTAGCCAAAGTAGAACGCGATAAATATATCGAAGAGTTATGTGGAGAGAACCCAAATTTGGTAGAGCATTATGGGATTGATTCTAATAAGGGTTATGGTGCTAAACGACATATAGATGGAATAAAAGAACACGGTATTACTATTTGGCATCGTAGAAGCTTTGGTATTTGCAAGACTTTCCACCTTTGAAAAGGTGGAGCCAAACTCATATTTCCACCTTTGAAAAGGTGGAGCCAAACTCATATTTCCACCTTTGAAAAGGTGGAGCCAAACTCATATTTCCACCTTTGAAAAGGTGGATCCAAACTCATATTTCCACCTTTGAAAAGGTTGAGCCAAACTCATATACATTTTACAAATTTTACACCCTTGAAGATTAAAAACCGCACCTTTGTGTAAATTATAAATAAAATTGATTGTAAAAACATTTTTATTTATAATTATATAAATGCTTATTACAAAGGACTTAAAATCTAGAACAGAATTAATTAAATGAAGGTTTTAATATTTGACACAGAAACCACCGGATTACCAAAAACCAAAATTATTAGTCAGGATACTCTTGAAAAATGGCCACATATTGTGCAGTTCAGTTTTATAATATTTGATACTAACACAAATAGTTTAGATATAACGCAGGATTTTATTATTCGAATGTCAAATGATATACAAATACCACAAGAGTCTACAAATATTCACGGTATTACAACTGAAATTTCGAGAGAAAAAGGTATTAACATTGAAGACGCATTGAGACAATTCTTTTATAGTTTGCGCAGCGTAGACCTATTAGTTGGACACAATGTATCATTTGATATTAATATGATATACGTAGAGCTGCTTCGAATTATTTATGTTAAAAAATATCCTGAACACCATATATCTGCTTACAAGTTTGATTTGCATTTCTTGACAAACTTTAAAAATATTTATTGTACCATGCAAGAAACGATTGACTTGTGTGCTATCAAAATAAAAGATAAATTTGGTAAAGAATATAATAAATTTCCAAGATTGGTTGAATTACATCAACATTTGTTTGGAACAACACCTATTAGTCTGCATAATTCACTAATCGATATATTAGTAACATTGCGGTGCTTTGTTCAACTCAAATATAAAAAAGATTGCAAAGATTTTATAGAAACAATAAAACAGCTAACTTTTGTATAAATGTTATCTAAAGATCCTTTTACATCTTTTCTCATTTAGAACGCCCAATAATTAAATATTTATATATTATATTATATAAAATGAATAAATCAAAAAAAAGAAATAAAAACATACTTCAAAAAATAATGAATAAATCAAAATCATTTAGTAAAAAATTAAATAAAACAATAAAAAATAAACCAACTTTGAAAAAATGTGAAGACTTTTGTAAAAATGATTATATGGTAGAAATGAAAAAAGTATTTAAAAAAAGTTTCGAAAAATATAATATTCCTTATAAATCACCAACAAAACAAGAAGATGAATTTACTTATAACACTTGTAAAAAAACATTTTGTAATGAAAAATGCGAAGGGTATGATTTATTTGGTGATAAACAAAAACAAATAGATTTCAAAAAAAAAATAAAAAATGGTTTTCAAGATACATATTCTACAAATAAAGTTAAAATGTTAAAAAAAAAGGGTGCTCTATCTGGTTGTGTTGATATAGTTGATTATGACATTTTTCATAAATAAAATGGGTGTTTTAAATGAGAAAAAGTGTAAATATAATTAAAAGTGTAAATATAATTAAAAGTGTAAATATAATTAAATAAATAATATAAATTTTTTCCATATAAATCTTCAATAGTTTAAACAAAAAATTGATTTAAAATAAAACCGACACTAATAATACAATAATGACCAGTACGCCAAAAATGGAATTAACCAAATTATCAAAAACAGAACTTTTAGTAAAGTGTGAAGAGCTTGAAATTAAGAAATGTAAATCAAAAAGTAAAAGTGAATTGATTGAATTGATAAATACTAAAAATATATCACAAATACAAAAAAAACAAATAAAAATATTTATAGAAGAAGAAGACGACATAAAAGAAGAGGACGACATAAAAGAAGAGGACGACATAAAAGAAGATCACGAAAAAAGTATTCAAAGTTTAATAGATATTTCAAAAGATGACAATACAACAAACGATGTTATATTGTATGAGAAAAAGCAATTAAAACCATTAATTAAATGGAGTGGTGGTAAAAGTGATGAGATAAAAATGTTTGAGAAATATTTTCCAGAACATTATGATAAATATATTGAACCATTTGTAGGTGGTGGGTCTGTATACTTTTATTTAAATCCTACAAATGCTGTTATAAGTGATGTGCATATTGAATTAATTGATTTATATAAAAGCATAGGCGAAGGTAAAAGTCAAGAAATTTATGATTTTATGAAAAATTCGCCGAATGATGAAAATACCTATTATAAAGTTAGAGATGAGATGTGTGTAAATGATAAATTGGATAGTGCAAAAAGATTTTACTATCAAAGAAAAACTTGTTTTAGAGGTATGTTAAGATATAATAAAAATGGTAAATTTAATATACCATTTGGAAGATATAAAACAATAAATTACAATGAATTAACAAATACAGATTATGAAAAATTATTAAGTAGAACAGAAATATTAAATACAGGGTTTGAGTATATATTTGAAAATTATAATGATGAAAATAATTTCATGTTTTTAGATCCTCCATATGATAGTGAATTTACAGATTATGGATATTGTCAATTTGGTAAAGAAGAACAAAAAAAATTAGCATTGCTTTTCAAAAATACAAAAATAAAATGTTTAATGGTAATAGGAAAAACCAAATTTATAGAAGAATTATATGACGGTTATATTGTAGCTGAATATGATAAAAAATATAGATTTAAATTATATGCCAATCGTATTGGCGATGAAATAAATACAAAACATTTAATCATTAAAAACTATTAAACTACTTAAACTACTTAAAAACTATTAAACTATTAAACTATTAAACTACTTAAACTCATTTTTTATTTTAGTTCCAATTTCTCTAAAATATAAATAATAATCTTCTTCGCTCCATGTAATGTCGACGATTTTGAAGAAGTCCTCCATATGATCAATTTTTATTCCACTGGTTTCAAATGTTTTTATATTCGATAATCCAGCAGTTAATATTTTTCTGTTGTACACGCTCCAATTTAAAACGCCACAGTCGATGCTATATTCAGAATATGTAGTTTTCAATGAATTTTCTATTTCCTTGCACTTAGAAATAGTTGCTGGTAATTTTTCTGTATCAAGTTCAATATTGCCTTTTAATTCTCGATAATATATTTTTTTATTTTTTTCATCCATAAAGATTAAGTCAACGTCCTTTTTTTTATCATTTATTTTTTGAACACCGCAATTTAACAACTGTAAATCACTATTAGTTTTTACTAGTTCTTTTGACATTCGTTCACCAAAACGACCGAATTTAATATTTATTGATTGCTCACTTGGTTTTTCACCATACAATAAATATGAAAGCGATCCAGGTTTAGTGTGTGTTAATTCTCCTTGCAACATTTCTTCAAACCAAACAACTCCGTGTTGCTTTATTTTCTCAACACGTTCTTTGTTTGCACTGCATTCTTCAAGACGTTCTTTGTTTGCACCGCATTCTTCAAGATTGTTAATGTCTGACATCATACTCAATATTATATATTGTTAATCTATCTGTAAATTAATCTCATTTTTTTTTGAATACTGTATATACCTATATATTATAGGTATATATGTATAATACTAAAAATTTATAAAAGGTATTTCATGCAGAGCGGTATTTCATGCAGAGCGGTATTTCATGCAGAGCGGTATTTCATGCAGAGCGGTATTTCATGCAGAGCACATTTCACAAATTTCATCCTTCTCCTCTACATGCTCATTAAGTTCTGGCTCAATTGTAAATTGTTGAGCCTGGTGTTTCGCTTTGCGTCTCAAATAATAAATTCCAGTTTTTAAACCTTTTTTCCAAGAATAAAAGTGCATAGATGTGAGTGTATTATATGTTGGGTCTTCTAACCAAAGATTTAAGCTCTGACTTTGACAAATAAATGCACCTCTATCTGCCGACATATCGATTAAATGTTTCATTGGCATTTCCCAAACAATTTTATATTTGTTTCGTAAATGTTCAGACAAATTTGTCAATTGCTGAATAGACCCTTTATTAGCAATAATATTGTTTTTAATTTGTTCATTCCATAACCCTAATTCAATCAACTCTTGCATTAAATATTTATTTACTACAACAAACTCGCCAGCCAATGTGCGGCGCGAATATAAATTACTTGTAAGAGGTTCAAAACATTCGTTATATCCAAGAATTTGTGACGTAGATGCTGTCGGCATTGGTGCAACTAATAAAGAGTTACGCAGTCCATATTTAACAATGGCCTCTTTTAGTTCAGTCCAATTATAACGTGATGATACCGGTTCCACTCCCCACATATCGAACTGCAAAATGCCTTTGGATGCAGGAGACCCAATAAAGGAACTGTATGTACCAAGTAAATTTTCGTCCATATTATTATTTATTAGTGACGAGTATTCATATTGATTTATTAAACTTAATAATTCATCTTGATGATCATATAATAAAGTCTTTAATAGTCGAGAACGATCATAAGCGATTTCATTGCTTTTTTGTAAAGATGCATGATAAATGGTTTCAAAAATAAGTTTGTTGACCTCTTTTGCTTCATCTGAATGAAATGGGATATCCATAAGAATAAAAGTATCTGCCAAGCCCTGAACACCAATGCCAATAGGTCTATGTTTAAAATTACTTACCTTTGTTTTTGTAGTAGGATAATAATTGATGTCAATTACCTTATTCAAATTATTTGTCACTACTTTGGTAACCATATGCAGCTTATCATAGTTGAATTGCTTGGTTAAAGGGTCGACAAAACTTGGCAAACCAATAGATGCCAGATTGCAAACAGCCGTCTCTTTATTGTCAGAGTATTCTATTATTTCTGTGCATAAATTTGAACTCTTAATTGTGCCAAGATTTTTCTGATTTGATTTCATATTACATGCATCCTTATATAAAATATAAGGCGTACCAGTTTCCATTTGCGCATCCAAAATTTTAAACCATAAATCGCGCGCATTAATAACTGTACGTCCTTGAGCTGCTATTTCATATTTTTCATAAAGGTTAGTAAATTCTTCACCATAAACGTCTGCTAATCCAGGACATTCGTGTGGACACATAAGCGTCCATTTGCCGTTTTCTTTTACACGTTCCATAAAAAGGTCTGAAACCCAAAGAGCATAAAAGAGGTCGCGTGCCTTTAATTCTTCATCGCCGTGGTTTTTGCGAAGCTCTAAGAAGTTTTCAATATCGGCATGCCATGGCTCTAAATAGATGGCAAATGAACCATTACGTTTTCCACTTTGATTAACATAACGTGCTGTGCTATTAAATACACGCAACATAGGAACAAGACCATCAGTTTTACCATTTGTTCCTTGTATATGAGAACCTTTTGATCTTATATTATGAATATGCAATCCAATTCCACCAGAATATTTAGAAATACGTGCACAATCATGTAATGTATTATAAATACCATCAATACTATCATCTTCCATTGCAATTAAATAGCAGCTAGATAATTGAGGAAGTGGTGTTCCTGCATTAAAAAGTGTTGGTGTGGCATGAGTAAAGAATTTTTGTGACATCAAGTCATATGTTTCTTTTACAAGTGAAAGAGCATCGTTATTTTTTTTATCACCATGAATTCCAATAGCTACACGCATCCACATATGTTGTGGTCTCTCAATAACTTGATTACCTATTTTATATAAATAAGCACGTTCTAATGTCTTGAAACCAAAAAAATCAATCAAATAATCTCTATCATAATCAATCATAGTTTCAATTTCATTTGCATATTTTGAGGTAAATTTCCACAAATTATCTGAAACAAGAGGTTTATGTTGTCCTTTAGAATTTGTAAAGTCATACATTTTTTTCATAGAGTTGAAAAAAGAAGGTTCTGTATTCTTTTGATGATTTGATACAATAATTCTACCAGCTAAAGTTCCATAGTCTGGATGATTTGTAGACATAGAGGCACATTGTTCTGCGGCCAATTCATCAATTTTTCCAGTCGGTATATTTTCATATAATTGGTCAATGACTTTCATAACAAGTGATGAATAGTTGATTTTAATATTGGCTTCTTGACCTAACTTCTTTACTCTCTCTAAAATTTTATCAAAAGATACTTCCTGTAATTCACCATTTCGTTTTGTTACATGCATTTCTTCACAACTATTCATAATGTATTAAATAAAAAAATAGTTTTAAATCCATTTTTTTATACTTTATCTACCTTTAGAAAATCTACCTTTAGAAAATCTACCTTTAGAAAATCTACCTTTAGAAAAGGTAGAGCCAAAATAAACAAACTTTATCTACCTTTTCTAATTAACTTCGAATATAATATAAAATTCTAATTATTAAGAAAGTCAAAATAAGAGCAAATAAATTCATAGTAAAATAATTTCTAGTTAAATAATTTCTAGTATAATCTTGTGTTATTCCTTGATGAACGGATATATTTACTTCATTAATATCTTCTGATATCATTTGCCAACGTTCAGATTCTTCTATTTCTTGTTCTTGTTGTTCTTGTTCTTCTTGTTGTTCTTGTTCTTCTTGTTGTTCTTCTTCTTGGCATTTGGTTTTATCAAAATTATAAATACATTCATTAACTGATTTTTTTGCAAATATTGTTAATTTTTTATATTCTTTGTATGGATTTAGATTACATCTACATAATGGACATTTTATAGATTCACAACGATATAACTGGATCATTATACAATTTATATGGAAAACATGATCGCAATCAGTAACATGCATATTGTGAGGTTCAATTTTTTCTAAACAAAAGCATTCTTCTTTACCGCTTCTAACGCATTTTTCATGAATTAATCGTTTTGATATTTCTGTTATTTTTATTAGTAATTGTTCATTATTATTTGAATCAATGTCAAATCCAAAATGACAAGCAATTATTCCAACTTGTATGAAATCTAGCTTTTTACAAAAATTAGGATCTTTATTTTTTTTAAACTTTTTTATAAGATTATTTACATCTTTACAATCATTAAATTCATGATCATATGAATTGCAATAATCACAAACTTCAAATTTTTTAATAATTTTATTTTTTGATATGTTTACAAACGACATTGTCAGATAGAATAATACTTTATTTTATTTCTTATCAATTATTGTATCAATTTTTTTATTTACTTCTTTGTCTTCTTTGTTTTCTTTGTTTTCTTGGTCTTATTTGTTTTCTTGGTATTATTTGTTTTCTTGGTCTTATTTGTTTTCTTGGTATTATTTGTTTTCTTGGTATTATTTGTTTTCTTGGTATTATTTGTTTTCTTGGTCTTATTTGTTTTCTTGGTATTATTTGTTTTCTTGGTATTATTTGTTTTCTTGGTATTATTTGTTTTTTTGGTATTATTTGTTTT
>Ga0114973_10000112_pt1 | contig 53363 bp, 80 predicted proteins | sample M_140807_MF_Meta_FD_87025 | JGI IMG/M metagenome (GOLD analysis project Ga0114973, IMG submission 87025) | Freshwater microbial communities from Lake Montjoie, Canada to study carbon cycling - M_140807_MF_MetaG | ecosystem: Environmental > Aquatic > Freshwater > Lake | place: Lake Montjoie... | reverse complement strand
GGCTGAACAAGTAACAACTGTGTCAGTTGTACTTAATTTTACAAAAGTGTATTGAAGGGCTGATAAGTCAGCGCCAGCAACTCTTGTAATTTTTACTGAATAATTACTAAATTCAAATGCCATGGTCTAGGCACCTTTCTCGGATAGGTATTGGCTGTATAAGTCAGGATTTTTCATTGCTACATCTGAGAGCGCTTGCTCAAAAGACTTTGCAACTCCATCTTGAACGGCAGACTTAGCGAGCGTAGTCATACGCTCATAAGCATTACCTGATTTGAAGTCCGCAGATTTCCCAATTTCTGCAAAAATTGCTGCTGATTCAGCCTGTGCATTGACAGATGCAAGTAGTTCTTCAACTGACTTTGCAAGGTCTGCGTCTACATTTGATAGACGGCGTAGTGCTGGACCAACTTTTTCTGCATCGAGATTGAGGTTTGCCCAACCCTTTGCCTTTTCAACTGCTTCTGCATCAGCATGAGCATCGCGTTCCTTTTGTAGTTCTGCGGTTGCTTCTTCTGCTTGCTTGCGGAAGTTTTCAATCATTTTGACGACTGACTCAGGTGCGGACTTCATAAAGTCCATTTCCATTGAGGCTTCTTCTTCCATCTTTTTCTTTTTCTTATCTTCTTCAGACATTTCTTCGTCATCTTTTTTTGACATTTTCTTGTCTTTAGTGTGATAAGCCTTGGCTAATTCCTCTTCAAGTGCAGAGATGCGAGCCTTAGCGATGGTTAGTTCCTCAGTAGGATTTACAACCTGCTCTTCAGTAGCCGTGGTAGATGTATCCTCCATATTGGAGTCCTCCTCGGTGAGCGATTCGTCTAATACCCTCTGAACTTCAGATTCTTCGGCAGACTTCATTACAAGCCAGCCTTCGTGTAGATGAGCGGGATGGTCTACCCCGCTAGTTTCCTCAATGGCTAAATTCACCATTTTGCGAGTACGACCAGCCAATTTGACTCCTAACGAAATAGAAAAAGCCCTTTAGCAACGCGCTAAAAAACTAAATCGAGTATAAACATACGAAGAATACCATAAGCGTAATTTGACCCTTTTGTTACTTTATTAAAACCCTCGTTTGGGCTAGAGCCTCGGGCAAGTTTGGACAAATCCACATTGAAAAGGGATTGTCGTTAGCCCAAAAACGCGCTGTTCTGAAATGGAAGTCATCATCGTCCATTTTGCTCCACACAAAAAAGGCTTGGGAGTCATTGGGTAAATCAATTTGAATCCCTGCATATCCAGGGGGCGTAGTGACCTTGTTTGCCTTGAGATTCATTGAACTCAGAATCTCAATTGTGCTATCGATGATTGATTTCATCGCTTGTTTCTAGCAGGTAATCTTAAAATGTCCATGTCATCCATCCACTTTGGGTCATCGGCGTTACTGTCGAACTCACCATCGGTATCGTTTTCGTCATAACTAATCTTAGGTTTCTTACCCCTAAAGTTTTTTGGCTCAGAACTATCTTCACCCTCAGAGTCATCGGTGTTGTATTTACCACCGTGCGTTTTTTGGTCGTGTACGGTGCCTAGATGCTTGGCTAGGCTCAGGCTTTTTTTAGTGTGGAAGCCTTATGTCCAACAAGAGTTTCTGTTTCTTCCCCGTCTCTGTAAATACGGATAAGAACCGCTGGGTCATCTTTTTCAGCCTTAATGCTAAATGATGACTTTGGAATTCCAAGAACACCATCACGCATAATGTGTTCAATCTTGCCTCGGGCTGTTCCCCCTGATGCTTGCCAAGAAACCATGTCTCCAACTGCTAATCCTGAAGCCTTTTTCATTGCGTAAGCCATCTCGCGCATAGCCTTTTCAACCATTGACTTTGCATAGCCTCTAAGACCTGCGATTCCCTTTTCATTGACTTGTCCTTCAATAACGGCGTACTCGTCGTCCTTCATGCTCTTCATAGGACCATTGCGGAGTTCTTTGAGAATCTTTATGTCTTTCATTTGGTTTCCTTTGGCTTCTTTTTCTTCGGATTCATAATTGTATCAACATGGACAGAATTGACTGTGGGACCGTCATCTTTTTCAACTGCTTCCATATCTACATATAAGCGTTCTGCTCGTCCACCAATTGAATAACCAAGGATTTCTCCGTTTTGAATCTTCTCCCATGCCCACTCTTCCCAAATAACTCCAAGAAATACTGTGTTTGCAGGATAAGTATGATTGACCATAATTCCACTTGGGGTTGTAATAGGAACTGTTAGTTCGTATGGGAATGACATAACTTCGACCCATTCACCCGCAATGGTTTCACGATTATGTTGCAATCGAATACGGCGGTCATTGCTTCGGACATAATCCCAAACTGCTCGTTGCAACTCTTCGGCATCTGTCCACTCATTATGAGCATCTAATCTGTCAGGGATATACATGGCTCCAAGGGTGTATCGCTTATCGCCTTCAGCCTTGGAGACCTCGTAGGAACCGATTGATTTAGCCATTGTTTCAAAAGCATCAGGGAAGGTCTTTTCAGCCAACTCAGGAGTTATCTCTTCAAAATTGCCCTCGCCAAGAACGAGGTATTCGGCAATCACATCAGATGGCGTCCAATTAGGCGCATCCCAGCGCTCCTCAAGAATCTTGTTTGGCTGTACCTCAAAGTGCCAAAGAGTATGTGGGTTATTACGGTAAAAGTTTACAAAGTATCGCAATTTATTAAGCCCTCCTCTCAGGGGATAGTTTACCAACTGGGGTTGATTTAATCAAGCCCGCCTGTTGTGCTGTCTCGAACTGTTGCAATATGAGTGTCCCAACCCCAAGGACTGTTGCATAGTTAGAAGGGCGTGGGACTCGCTTGGCAATACCCACCATCTTGTTCCAAGTGGACTCTCGAACTGAGTCATCTTTGGACTTTCGATAAACCTCATAAACATCATGCAAAGCCTTTTCCTTAATTTGGTATGACTTTGGAGTGTGTACTTGAACCTCAACTCTAATGCCGTCGCGCTCTGCCTTTAGATTGACTCCATCATAGGGGTCGCCCGATTGCCAAAAATTCTTAACACGAACTTTCCACCCAGTTTCTTCAAACGCTGAAACTGTGGACTTCAAAGTATCTGCGTAATCATTATCATTTACAGAAATTGTGTAGCGGTTAGCATCTGAGATTTCTTCTGCTGCCTTATTTCTATTGCCCTGAAATTCCTTCTCTGCATCTTGGTCAATTTTTCTTGAAAGAGAATCAGTTGATTTGATTCGCTGTGATAAGCCTTCAAGTCTTGCACCTGACTGGTCGGCAACCGCTTGAACTAATTTTGTAATTGCAGGTTCAGCGGCAACTGCTCTCTCACGAACTGTGCGAGCAAGTGCGATTGCCTCTTTTGATTGCCCCTGCTCAGGTTCTTTGTCTGCAACCATATTGTTTGCCCATGAACCATGTGTGCGTTGGTCATGCTCGCCATGTTTTTCAAGAGGCTCCCATAGGAGTGATTTCTTGGCAGGTGCATCAATTGCTTGACCTTCAAAACCATTATCTTTTGACCACTTTAATGAAATGTCTAATGCTTCTTTTGCTGTTACTGAAAGACGATAGACAGGCAACTCAGTTCCAGGATTATCAAAAGCAAAGGCAACCGCGGCTCCCCATGTGTGGTGTCCATCAACTACATAACCATCTTTGGAAATCAGGATGCGTTCATTCTTTGGAATTTCGCCATCTTCTTGAAATTTCTTATAGATAGCACCCGAACGAGCGGCAGAGATTTCTTTTTGGATTGGCTTCAAAGTTGTTGGGTCTACTTTTTCTTTTTCAACTGTAATGCCGTCGCTCTTTTCAATCTCTTCTAAAAAGCGAGCGCGTTCTTTTCCAGGAATCTGTGGCATATCCTTGCGGGCAATTCCCATACCTTCATCTCCGTAGAGCAATGTTCCTTCAATGCTCAATTCAGTTAAGTCAGGGTGGTCTGTGCGGGTTGATGCTTTAAGTAGAAATGCAGAAACATTTTCTTTTTCAACCATTGGGTGTTCGCCATTGTTAATCGCATCTGCAATGCCATCAGCCCACCTGCCGTGGGTTTTTTGGTCGTGTTTGCCAGGATTATGTTTAGCAACTTCCTCGTCTCGTTCGGAGCGAGCAACCATGGACTCAGCCCATGCAAATCCTGCATCTCCGCCCCAAGCATCCCAAGAAACTCGACCTGGAGATGGATAACCCTTTTCTCCCTGACTAAATCCAAGTGCGTTTTTATCTACTTCGTGGCGTGAGAAGAAAGATTTCATTCGTTTGAGAGTTTCTAATGAGACAGATTCACCTGAAGCCAACTGCGATGCACGGGCGCGACCAACTGAGGTAAACCCTCCACCAGCCTTGCCTTCGCCAATCCAATCCAACGCACGACGAGCCGCGGAGCGAACTGCCTTGGGCGGAGTGTTATCTGCCTTTGAGAATCTTTCAATTTGTGCAAGGCGCTCTTCAGCCTTTTTCTTTGATGGATAAGTTCCAAATCTGCGTCGTCCTGTTGAATCGTAAACCGTGAACTCGCCATCTTCTTCGCGAATCATCTTCTCAATAGGGTCTAGTTCAATCGGCTCAATTCGCATTTCATAACCTTGGGAGGTGAGGAAAGTCTGCACATTGCCAACATTGCTACCGCTAGATTTAATAACCTCTGCAACCATATCGGCTGGTAATGATGAGCCAAGGGATGTCAGGTCTACATCGTTAATTGAATCAACAAGAATCTCGAAGTCGTCCCAATCATCTTTTGGTGCCTCCATCTTGCGACGAGCCAACTCATTGAGGATTGTGTGATGGACTTCAATTGTTGCTGGAGAGGCTTGAGACTTGTGGATACGCTCATGAAGCGCGAGTAGTTTCTCAGCGCTTAAAGAAATTAACTTTGGGGCTATATCCGCCATGTGGCAATGATAGCGGATAGATTTACAACTGCTATTTAGTTTCCTGAACCAAGGTTAGTTTTTGTTCTACTACCTTATCCAAGAAAGCGACCTCGTTATCGTCAGGCAAACCTTCCATCTCAACAGGCATAGAGGCATGGAGTCTCGATAAGGCGTTTAGTCTTTCTTGTCTCTTCATGGAGATGAGTTTACCGTAGGAGCGGGCTTTTCGCGAGCCGTGCCGTCATAAACCAATCCATCGCCATCGCGGTCAATTGGACCCTGATTGATTGAGCGTCCCTCTTTGCTCAAGCCCTTTTGATACTTCATGTTCAGATTGTTCAGCAATCTTGCCCCAGCCCACGAATAAACGGGTTTTCCTGTAATGCGATTAGTGCCTGTTTGGACTCTATCTTTGTAGCCAATCATCAAGAAATCATTTGGGATAGGAAAATCATCAGATGTAATCTTTTTGGTTGTATCAAATTCTCTTGTTGATGGGTTGTATCCAGTAACCATATTTGAAATTAAAGAATCAAATTCAATGCGGTTTGCTGAACCCTCAGCAAATTCATTAGAATTAAATGCTCTTCCCTTTATCAACTCGTTTACATTGTGACCCGTATTTCTTTCGTCAAAGTCAAACCCTGATTTAGCCCAATGGCGAGCGCCATCCCATGCGGTGCCTACATCAATTCTGCCTATTCCTACGGCGGTATACCAAGCCTCTTGTCGGGCTATAAACTTTGAGCCAAAGCCAACACCTGCGTACTCATCCTCCATTTTGAATAAGTCATGCTCCACAGCCCAAATTTCGTTGCCTTCTTTGTCCTGACTTTTGTAAAAGCCGCGTTGGAACTCTCCAGCATAGTTACCAGCATCATCGGTAATTTCACCAGTTACAACTAGCCTCTCACCATCAAGATAAATGTTATTTGTTGATGAACTAAGAGTGGTGGCAACCTCACCCTGAGCATTTTTAACATCGTAAGTCATGGCATAAACCTCGTCAAAGAAGGGATGCAACTCTTCGGGGTTAAATTCTTCAGTATTTTGTTCTTGCCACAATGCTGCAAGAGTGCCGTCATCCGATTCAATAAATTCTTGAATCATCTCATCTTGGATTTTTTCGTATAATCTATCTTTCAAATCTTGATTTGCTTTAGTATTAGTAATTGGGTCCTCGTAATTATATTTAACTTCACCCAAAGCCTCATCAACCCGCTCTCGAATCCCATCAGTTGCTTGGGCATATAACCCTGAATCGTTATTAACCATGAGTTCTAAATCTGACATATCAGCCTGTTCCGCAGGGGTCAGAGCATTTTCTAAATCTTGTAGTGAAGGACCAACGCCTTCCATTTCGTTAATAAGTGCTTCTTCTTGCTCGGTATTACCACGCGCCCAGTTACCATGGCTTGCTTGGTCATGACCACCAGCATCATGTTTTAATACTGGCTTTAATCCAGCCTGAAAGCGGATAACTTTTATTTTTTGGAATACGGCTGGAACAGCCCAAAACTCTTCAGGAAGCAAGGCAACTTTTTGGTCAGCGAACTGCTTGCCTCTGTTGTTAAAGAATGAATTCTGTCCTCGAGTCTCAGTCGTCAGCGCACCGCGAGCCTTCTGTGTAAACATCTGAGAGTGATGTACCCATGCGGATTCTTCGCCATCTTGACCGAAGCCTCGACCAGTAGCCGCGTGTCCAAAGTAATCATGAACGGCTCTAAATTTATTGTTTTGAGCATCTGAGAAAAGTGGATGTGCGCCTGTTGTCTCTGTTTGCAAAACTTTAAGACTTCCACGGCTAACATCTTGAAACATTTCTTGAGATGTCTTGTATGGGTCACTTGCAACGAACTCAACCTTGACTCCTAGAGTCTTGGTCATGTAATCAAATTGCTCTTCTACTTCAGATGCTAACGCTTCGTATTCATCGACTGCATCTCTATCCATCTTTGGAAGATTCTCATAAATATCGGCAATGCGTGATGCGCGTTCGCGATTGGCTACAACTTTTGTGTAATCAATTGTCTCGTCAGTTTTTAAGCCTTTTTTGAAAGCGTACTCTTTTGCACCATCTCGAGCGCTTTTGACTGAATCAACAGGGTATCTATCCCCTGCCCAATTTCCATGTGTTGCTTGGTCATGCTCACCTTGTCGGTGTTTTTGTATTGTGTATCTGCCAAGGCAGACATGGCGATTTAGAGATTGCCCTCTATCGCTTGCAAGATTTCGTCCACGAAGGCGTCCTTCTCCTTCTCCGTCATTTCCTTGACTGGCTTTGGAGTTTCCACCAAGACGGGCTTTGTTTGTTCGCTCATCGACCTCATCCTTCATATAAATGTACGAGTCATTGACGACATCGTAGATTGCTTTTTGCTCGTTCTTGAAACCTGCTCGTACACCCTCTGACCGAGAACCATACCTTCTCGAGACATCTAAGTAAAGTTTTCCTTGCTCTACCCAAGCGCCAAAGAAACTGCCCTTGTTATCGAGCAACTCAGCATGGTCGTTGATGTAATCCTTCAAAGCCGTCCTCAAACTCGCCCTAGAAGCCCTCAGAGGCGCGAAATCAAGCACTCTCTCGGCTCCCACATCAGAGGCGATAAAGCCATCTTTGGCAGATTGCTTGGTACGGATGTCGATACTAAATCCTGGAGTTTTCTTCTCGCTTAACTTATCTATCAAGCCCGTGATGGTTCTGCCTTCAACTGTTTGTCCATCTACAGACATGTTCGCCCATGAGCCATGAGTCTTTTGGTCGTGGGTGCCGTGCTTGGTTACTAAAGTAGTAATCTCAATCTCATCGGAGTCTGTGTAAACATATTTACTACCCATCGTTTACCACCGTTACTTTGATTAACTTATCTTGAGTGCCTCTGACATCAACAGAACTAACACTATCTACTCGAAACTTTGTGTTTCTTGGAAGTATATGTTCGTTCTCTTCACGAATTCCCTCTGTAGGACCGTATCTGTCACTTACGCCCTTGAAGTAACGGTTCACAGATAAAACATTATTACCTTTTGGAACATTTATTTGTAGGACGGCACCGCTCTGTACTGGTCTGCTGTCATATCTGCCACCAAGAGCAGTAGACATGAAATTCCATAATTGTTTAGGTTCGGTTGTTGTGGAGACAAATCCTTTATCCGTAAAAGTATCTCCTACTTTGAGAGTATCAAACTTATCAACTCCAGTTGTACCTCTATAAAGAAGCATATCCCTTGGTGTTTCTGTGCGGGATATTACAAAATCTAAAGCATTTTTATAGTCTTGAACATCTGATTTATTCAGACCTGATTCATTACCCTCTTCCCATTTTCCAGTTCTCAAATATGTATTTACTGGTCCGTAAGCGTTCATTGTGTAATCTTCTACATAAACGGCTTGCTCTTGCGTTGAACCGTACTCGGCATGAAAAGTTACATCTGAATCTTTATATCCTATTCCTTTTGGAAGCGCCTCACTACCGTTAGCCCAACTGCCATGGGTTTTTTGGTCATGGGTGCCGTGCTTGGTTACATCTTCTTCATCACGGATGAAAGGAATTGTGTTGAATAAATTATGAAAAATCATTCCAAATTCGGTGCCTTTTTTGAGTACATGAGGCTCAACTAATTTCACTTCGATAACCGTAAATGTTGTAGGCTCTTTGCGAGTCCAAGAATTAACTGTGATGTCTTGACCATCTTTAATTGGTCTTGTCTGACGGTCATTTGTATACTTTACCGTAGAAGTCTCAATTTTAGAAAAGTTTCCAGTAGTGGCTCCATCTTTAATAATTTCATAGCGCACCTTAGCCGCTGGGTCATCACTCTCTATTCTGTCCCAACTTAGGTTCTTTGGGTCTTGGATTCTATATCCCGTTACTCTATCTTCACCAGGTCTACTTAGGTTGAAAGTTCTTGCGCTCACGGCACCTCTAGCCCAGTAAGGAGTAGTTACTGTTGAAATGCCTACTACTTGAAATTTACCGCTAGTAATAGTTTCAAAATCTGATGGGTAAAAACTTTTCTCACGCTTGACTGACACACCTTTTGCACCCTCTTGAATTTTTAGAATTACTTTCGTATCACTTGGCGTATATGCCCTGTCTGCTGCATACCATTGAGCGACGCCTAAAGAGCGAGTAGTTGAGACCAACGGCATATCAATTGTGTCGCCCTCTTTGAGATTAGTGAACTGCTCAAGCAATGCTTTTGACTCTGCATCACTTCCTGCCATACCTCTATACAAAGTTGGTTGCGGACGACCATTAGCAATTGCTGTTAGAACTGCCTCGGTTTGATTTCTTACTGCGCTAGTTGAAGATGCACCAAACCCACGCTGCGTCAAATAATTTTCAGAGCCACCAACATCTTTACTACTTTTAGGAACTGGCAAACCAAGCATCTCGCCCGCGTACTGACGGTATAAATCTACAAACTGGTCGCCATCAACACCATGTTCCCAGTTTTCCCAAAATTTATCGGTGGTTCCAGTTGCATTGCGAGGGCTTGCTGGTACAGGGTCTTTTGGATTCCAAGTTTCTAATTCTGATGAAATACCCGTAGCCCAGTTACCGTGAGTCTTTTGGTCATGCTCTTGATGCTTGACTACCCCTGACCACCCTTTAGCGTCATCTGTCAAAGAAAAAGAGTGTTCGATTTTGATACCGTCTTGAGAATAAGAACGAGCAAAATTTAACATTGCAGTAGCAATACCTTGGCGTTTGTATTCAGGTTGCACTTGAATTCTGTCTATTATTGCTCCCGCTTCGGGTACAACATTATTAGCCCGACTAGATTCAAGGTCAGCAATTTCTTTGACTCCTCCATCAACAAAAAGATAAGCCTTTGTAGTCATCGAGATGTCCCCATCTGATGTTTTTTCGTTGTCGTGAAGAAGTTTTATTTTTGTGCCATCTTTAGTTTCATAAATGGCTGTGATGCGATTGGATGACATTCCATCCTCGTCTACGGGGTAGGATTCATTTTTAATTTGTGTAATTCGCTGCTGAACTTCAATTTCTTTTGCGGAGCGCTCTGAACTATTAGCCCAATTTCCGTGGCTGGACTGGTCATGTTCTTGGTGTTTAATTACTGGACGAAGCCCAGGGGCGAATCTAATTACTTTTGTACTCATTTTGTTCCCCTGTCAGGTGGAACTATCACCATTTGGCAACGACAATGAGGGTGAACAGTAGGCAACTCAAGTCCGATAGAGAACACGCCATTCCAAGGTACCAACTCACCATCAAGCGGGGCGCAGATAGGGCAGGTGCGCTCATCTTTGGCTGTTACCCACATCTTCATTGAACTCGGGTCTATGAAACCTGCTTCATCGGCTTGCTTCCATCCCTCATAGCGACCCGCGTTTTGTGCAATCTGAATCTCGGTACGAGCAATCATTGTGGCTCTTGCACCGCGTAGGCGGTCAGCATATTTAGATGCAGAAGCAGCAGATGTTTGACGGGCTTTTGCTTCTTTCATTCCGCTTTTAATCAAACGCTCTAACTCACGCTTTTCAAACTTTGTTACTGCCTCTGCCCACTTTGGGTGTAATCCAATAATGTTTTTAATGCGACGAGCGGTAGCGCGATAATCAATCTGTTCGTTAAATGAATCAATAATAATCTTGCGAATTGCTGTGCGGGTTAATTCATCAATGTTTGTAATCAACTGCCCTGCTCTTTTAGATGCAAAGGCTAAAGAATTAGGATTAGTTTTATTAAATGACATTGAGAAGGTAACTGGCGGTGGCGTTGGGCTTGCCCAATCAGGAATCTTTGTAAAATCCATGTTAGCCATAGGAGCCTTGTTTGTAATCTTTACAGGCTTAGGGATAAATGAAGGTAGGGCTAATTTAGGCGCAATGGATTGAATCTGTTGAACTGCCTGTTGTCCGCCTATGTCAATAGATGTCATCAAGGCATCTTCAATTTGTTTTCTGTTTCCAGCGACAGAAATTGCATTGAGGAGGCGATTCAAAGAATCAGGGTCAAGGCGTTGGATAATACGCGCCAACTCTTCAACCTTGATTGTGTTAGTTGATTTACGAATAGCATCGTAGAGAACGCGGGCTAACGCCTGTTCCTCTGCTGTTAATGGATTACGACGGCTTCCGTCTCTGCCAAAGATTAAAGGCATTGTTAATCCACATCGCCGTCTAGCGGTTCTGCTCCTTCAGGAATCTCTAACTCTTCTTCCAATGATGGAGGTGCGTCGAATCCAGCCGTATCTGCCCCTTCAGGCATAGGAGGCATACCGAAGTTTGCTCCATCGTGTTCTGCTGGAGGTAGACCTGCCAACTCACGAAGATAATCTTCCAACTTAGGGTCAGGCATGAGAACCCCAGCCTGAGCCAATTTAGTTACAAAGTCTGAAATCTCAGTCAAATCAACATGGCTTACTTCACCGTATGTTAAGTACGGAGCGCGAGAGATGTCCATTCCGTTTAATTTCATCAAGCGAGGAATGGCGTACTGATTCATTACTTCTGCAATGTTTTTAGCAATTGAATCAACTGCCATTGACCATAAATCCATCTTGGATGAGCCAAGGGCGTAAGAGCCAACTCTGTCTGAACCTAAAAGAATAAAATCTGAAAGGATTGACATTGACATGCGCTGGTCATAGCGATTGATAATCTTGTCTGTATCGAACTGACGAGAACCACCTGATGAGAGCAACTGCAAGTCAAACATTTTATGTCCAGCATCGTCATACATCGCTGGCATAACAATGCCTTCTTGCTCATTACGCTTGATAGAGGTAACAATGTTTTGGATTGATGCCAATACCGCCGCTTGTTCTGCGCTTGCAGATGCAGAGAGATATTCGGGTGGTAGGTAGGCAACTGGCAAACCTGCTAAGTCGCGCTCAATACCGATTGCTTCAATCTCTTCAATACGACGCTTGAAAAACCAAGGGCGATAAGCATTACGAAGAATAGAGCGACCTTCAGGATTGTTCTTTGTTGTTACTGTACGGAAAAGCAAAGCCTTATCAATCGGAATTGTATGAACTCCACCTGAAGATGGGTCTACTTGCACCATGGCTTGAATTCCGCCATCTATATCAATTTCCCAACGGAATAAAGTCTCTTGAGCGCGAATAGGTAATTTGCGCCATCCAATTTTTCCGTCGTTGTGCTTGGAGCGCTTCTTTGGGTCATTGCTATCGCCCTTGCGGACTTTGTAAACAATTTCGTGATAAGAAAATCCAAAGACAAGCATTGAAAGAATTTGTGAAAGTGTTGCATCCCATGAATCGGACATGTCATGAATACAAGAGTCAATAAATGCTGCGTTTTCTTTATCTTTAGGGTTTGCATCGCCATCTGATGAATCATCGCTGTACGGGTCTACGCGCCATTCAAGACGAGTAACAACTTTTTCAATTGCATAAATCATTGACCCGATTGTTGGGTCGTTGTCTGCCATCTCGCGGTATATCTTTGCACCGCGTATACCTCTAAGATTGACGAGAAATTCTTCATAAACTGTTCCACCCGAACGGCGTAATCCAGTTGAGCCAAACTCCTGTAGGTCAGGTCTTTCTGCCATGTGTTGCCTCTCGCCTACTCTTTGTGCGCTAATCCGACGACAATTTTAAGTGCTTGCTCTTCGTCAAATCCTGCGTTTTTCAATTCCATGAATAACTCATGGGACTGAATAGCAAAACTGCTTAGAACGGAAATAACGCCATCATCAGGGATAAAGTCGTTATACACCTAGCGATTATAGCGCTACGCGAATTTAGCCTTTATTCTCCGTCAAAGACAAACTCGCGAGAATTCAAACGCAAGTTAGTAACTTCGATGGCAAGTTTACGAGCCATTTCTTTTGTACCCGCAACACCGTAAATCCTGTTTTCTAACTCTCCGCCAACTGCGTCGAATGAACGGAAAACAATTTTGAACGGAAGTTCATAAGGTTGCTCAGTCATTTCAATTTCAACATACTCGCGTAGAGCAATCTCATGAGAAACATAGGGTTTACCTAGTGCAGATACAACTACTTTTGACCCAACGATGTTGGATACGAAGTAATCAGTCCAAGCCATTTCCTACCCCCTTCAGAGTATTTTCAACCCCTATCATACAACATGGGTTAGAAAGGTGCGACATCTGAAAGAGGCACACTCCACGGGTCGAACTCTGATACTGCGCTTGGTGGATTAAATGATGAATCTGAGCGCTCGCTTACTGGCACATGATAGGTATGGCGCTTGAGGTCTGCTCCTACGCTCCATGCTGTGACCGTAATCTTTGAACGCTTTGCCCCTGTGTTTTTATCTTCCCAAGATTCTTGAACTGCTGTCCCTGAGACGATAACGGCAACTCCCTTACGAAGTGCATCTGCAACATTCTCGGCGGTCTTGCCCCATGCCTTGATGTCCCAAAAAGTTGTATCGGTATTTTCCCAAGTTCCGTCAGGCTTCTTGGATGACTTTGATGAAACTACTGTGAATGTTGCTAACGCTTTTGCGTTCTGTGTGAATTTTAATTCAGGGTCAGCAACTAGATTTCCTGTGATTGTGATTGGTGCGCTCATCTTTTGTGCCTCTCGTTCGTCATTGGTTTGGCTATTATGTTTAGTTTTTTTCTTATTCCATCTCTTTGTTTTAAGGTTGTTCCACCCCAAATACCCATTACTTTGAAATGTAGCGCATAGGTAAGACATTCTGTTTTCCATATACAAGTGCCACAAATTTTTTTTGCCAATATATTCTCATGGCTGATTTTGTTCTTCTCGGGGAAGTAGAAATCCGTCTCCACCCCCGTGCAACTCGCTCCCTCGAACTGCCATGGTTTCATCATCTAATTCCTCTCCAACTATCAAACGGTTTGGGAAAGCAGAATCTAACTTAGCCAAAACTCGACCATTCCGCCATACCTTGCCAGCACAAACTCCATCAAAAGAATTACTCTTAGGCTCAACTAAATCGTTACAGTTTTGCCAAAAAGGACAGCCTTTGCAAATTTGTAAAGCGGGCATTGCTAAATCAATTTGATGTTGGTCAAAAAGCCATGGGTCAGAGTTACGGCACGGAGCCTCATCAACAAAAGAACTTAAACCCATGTTGTAATTGTGACAGATTACTTATTAGATTCGGTGGATTCAGCGCTCTCGCGTGTTGAAATTCCAAAGCGTTCTTCAAGCAATTCTTTGAGAAGGGCTATCCGTTCTTGCTCAATCTTTTGGGTCATCTTTGAATCCGATGTCATCGTTCGCCTCCCATGTTGCTAAAGCGTGATGAACTAATCCTTTATGTCTCCAGTCAGGGTTATCATCATCGGCGAGTGTGAGTGTCCAATACTCTTTTTCTCCTTCGCCCATCCATTCTGATACCAAAACCCATCCCGTACAGATTGAGGGGTCAAGAAAGGCGATGCGCCCGATTTCGGCGAGCGCATCGTCAATCAATGAAGGTTTCTTATTTTCCTCGCTCATGTGGCGAGGTTAGTACCAAAAGTTTGAACTCCAAAAGCGCCACGCCGTACAGGGTGAGCCGTAACGAGATTCGAGATAAACAAGACCTCGTTCAATTTGTCGTTCAACTGTAGTGTCAGGGTCAAGTCCAAGAATCTGAGGAATCCCTCCAGCATGGAGTTTTTCGCCATTCTGACGCACGGGTGTTTTGTTGTAAGCATCGGGGCGCCAATTTGATTCCTTTGTCCACAGCGAGAGCAAACATTCCCATTGAGTAGGAGTGTTCCAACCGAATTTAGACAATTGAGTTTTGGTGTAAACCTTTGATGCTTCAGGTGTGCGCTCGACTAATACGGGCGCTTCCACTTCAACCGCTTGAGCAACTGGGTCAGGCGGAATGTGGAAAGGATTTACAAGAATGAATCCCAATACGAGAATTGCAACTGGAATAGGTTTCGAAATAACTTTTTCATAGAATCGCATAATCCTCCATGGTTAGGGGTGAACATTTATTCGCTACTGGTTGTAGCGCTTCTATGTCGTCAGTATTGGACTGACCTCACTTTGGCGAGTAGGTGTTTGCGAACCTGCATTAAAGGTATCAGATGAAGATGAATGATTGTCAAGGATATTTTCAACTGGAGTTGGGCGTTCGGTGGCGGAGCAGATAAGTCACGCTAGAGAGAGGACGGACGCGCAACAAAGCATCAACGCCACCGAACTTTGGGTACCCGATAGGAATGGTACCCCATTGCATAATAATTCACCCACCAGTAGCCCAAAAAGAAACTGGTGGGTGAATCTTTGATGGCGGTGTGACTATTAGTATCGGGGGTTTGTATCCGCGCAACCCTCCGAGCCTTTAGCACTCTTACCTGCGCCTGACCATCAAATCTCTATTTAGTTTTAGTCGAGGCGACTGCCTGTGTAAGCGCTGATTCCGTGCTTTCTAAGCACCTGAGCAAACGCTCCAGCAAACGCGCTCTTACGGTCTACGCTTTGTCCGAACTCTCGAACCCAAATCTCGTAACCACCGTAATAACCCTTACTACCGATTCCCTGAGTCTTGAGCCAATTCACAAACGCACCTCGCGCTGGAGAAATTGTTACCCAAGCAAATCCGCAAAGACCGTCAAGGATGTAAGTTTTCTTGGAATAATCAATCTTATCGCTAAGACCGATTGCATCTCCAACTACAAACTTTGGAGTGTCAGCATCTTTGCCAGCCAAAAGACCAGCCTCGTATGCCTCGGCATAAATCTTCTTGCATTGAGTCTTTGTTAGAGCCTTCTTTGTTTCAGGCTGAACAACTAATGAACCGCCTTCGTTTAGATAATCAGTTCTAGTCATTTATGCACCCACCTTTTCGAATTGAGCCAACACTTTTTGTCTCTTAGCCTCGCTGAAGATTGCATCCTCAGCCTTGTATGGCTCGTTATTTAATTTGCCATATTTTTCGATTGTTGCTTTCGCTTGAGCAATCGCATATTCCTTACCAACGCCATACCAAGTTGATTCAGTTTCAACGCCTTCTACGAACGCGTTAATCTGCCAACCCTTGCCGTAAGGCGCGATGTTTGTCGCCTTGATAATTACTTTCTTAGTCATTTTCAGTCCTCTCTCGACCTTGTATAACCAGTATACACTACTTGGGTTGGTTATTCAACTTCTTTCGAGCATGTCGTTTGTCGGCTTCCTCGGATAGTAGGCGCTCGCGCTCGCGGGCGCGGATGCGGGCGAGGGAGGCTTTAGAGACCCGTAGGAGCGATTTATCCTTCATCCAAGATAGAAGTATCACCCGAACCACCGCCCTGTCTCTATTGACCCCACAATGCCAAATACAACCACAATTGCCAGCGCTATTACAGCGCCTTCGAAATTATCTGCCCAGCGACGACCTTTGGCGCTTAGACGGATTCCCTTTTTGGCTAATCGATTCTCTATCATGATGCCTCCCTTTTGATTGTTCGAACTAATCCATATTCCTCAAGTGCAAAATCTGCTTCGCACCTGTGGCAATAAGGCTTGCCCTTGATGATGGTGATTCTGTACTGACCACCGCACATGTAACACTTCATTGCTTCACCTCACATATAACCTCGGACTCACCGCGACCTGTAAAAACCGCAATGATGTTTGATTTGGAAATCTTTTTTTCCAAGACAATTCCCTTTTTGCCGAGTCGATTAGCAAAAAATTCTGCTATGGATTTATCTAGTGTCCAAGATAATCCTTTTTCGTTGATTCCCTTTTGGCATCCACGATAGATAGTTACCTCATCGGCAAGCGAGCGCAAGAGGTTGTCCTCTTCCTCGGTCATCATGTAATGACGATTTGAACGCTTTGAGCCAATAAGGTCTTTCCACTCTTTGTAATTTTGCCATTGGTTTTCTGTATCAGTCCAAATGTCAGCAACTAATTTCCAATAAGCGGTGTCTGATAACAAATGCTCAATTTCTTTGAACGCCTCAATTCGGTATGGGCGTTCATGAAGCCAAACATAAGAATCGTATTTTTTGTTTTGAAGCGCCTTTTTAACATCGCCTATTTTTTGCAAGTAGTAGGCATTAGCCCACCCGTTACCCATCATGCCAAATTGATAAACAAGCGGATGACGAAGTTGCTTACCTAAAGGTCCTTCTGAAACATACGGAACTAAGTCAGGGTGCAACTCTTCAGTTGAAGCCATTACTTTTGCATATTCCAAAACTGCATCTAGGTTAGGTATTGATTGACTCATTAGTTCCCCCTCTTCTTGTACTTAGTTTCTAGTATTTTCAACTGCTGGTCAAATGACACGCCGTTCTTCTCTGCAAGATTTCTTGCAATCAAATCGGCTATCTCTTGAGCCTCGGCGATTTTTTCTTTTTGAACCCTAATTGATTCTTTGTTATGTGGTTGTCCATCAAAGTAATGGGTAACAATCTCTTTATTGATTGTCCATTGCAATCCAGCCCACTCGATAATTGCTGTGCGCTCTGTCTTGATAACTCGGGTGTACTTGCCCTCTTTGTAGGTCAAAAACTCACCTGATGCTGTTGGAGCGTTTGCCTTTTCCTTGGCGATTCGTGCGACCTTTTTTGCATCGCGCTCTGCCTTTGCTTGAGCCTTAGCAACCTTGTCCGCTGTCACGATTCGTGATGGGCGATTCAAAACCTCGGCTGGAGCAGATGGGTAGCAGATTGTGCAAGCATCCTGACCAGCATCCTCAACAATAGTTTTCTCATCGTCGTTGCTGTACTGGACTAACCAGTTGTAACGAGTAGTTGGGAAACATGTATTGCAATCCATTGAACTGTGAACATGACCATTGCTGGCAAGAACTAAGAACGCTCTTGTCCATGGGTCTTGGTTGTAAATCTTGTTTAACTTTAAGATTTCAACATTGACCTTGCTAATTTCTGATTCGATGACAGCAATCTTCTCTGCTGCTTTTTCAATCTCATCAACTCTAGTTGGATAATGCTTTTCGTAAAACTTCTTTGTATCCTCAGCACTCTCTAACTTGCTGACTAAATCCCAACGCTTGTCGTACCAAGAAGATAACTCAGTATCAATCTTGACGGCGAACTCTTTTGTCACGCTCATTGGGTCTCCTCTCATTTACAACCCCAGTTTAGCATGATTTAGCCAATTGGTACAATAAGAGCCTGTCGTGTCCTTTGTGACCCTCGTTCAAAGGGTCTAAATTGCGCCTTTTCCGCATAATCACCGTCTGCCTACTCATCTTTTGGTGGGCTGTCTTGCCTACCGATTCAGCCTCAGCCTCATGCGTGACTACGGCTCAATCCGTGGCTACAGCCTCTACAGCGGCGGCGGTCTTGGCACCATCGGAATCGGGAACTGCCACTACCGCCTCGACTCCAGTAATCGTCCAAGATACTTGTGGAGGCGATGATGTCTCTTACCAAGTGGCATTGCCAACAGCGGTGAATTTCCAAGGCACCACCTACAACGCTGTTTATGCAACTACAAACTCAACAATTGTTTTTGGTCAGATGGATAATAATTTCAGCACTTATCCCAATACGCCTTCAATTTCTGTCAATGCTTATGATTGGGTTGTCCTTGACCCTGCTAATCCAAATCCATCAAACTCTTATCCTGCTGGATGGAGAGCGCCCGATGAGCATTTGATTATTAGTTCAAGCCAAGCGGGATTCCAAGTTGATTTAGCCGTTCGTCCTTATGGACAAAATGCTTCAGCCAATCCTCTATCAACAATTGTTGTTACCGCATCAATCAATCCTGATAGCACTTTAACTATTACTTATCTTTCAGATGTTCAAGCGGGATTAAATACTAGAACTGGTGTTCGTCTACCTAATGGAAGTGTAGTTACTTTAGCGGAAGCGGGTCTTACTCGGGTTTATGTTGCTCCTGTTGTAACTGCTCAGGCGATTGTTGAGCCAACCCCAACACCCAGCCCCAGCCCTTCTGTCGAGCCAACTCCTTCTCCGTCTCCGACATCTGCACCTTCTCCGTCGCCATCACCTTCTGCGAGTGCAACACCGACTCCAACTGTTGCACCTTCACCTTCTCCCACACCAACGCCGACCTCAACGCCTCAACCTCAACCGAGTCCTTCACCTCAACCAACATCGGAACCATCGGCTTCACCAACTCCAGCCCCGCAACCTTCTGTAACTCCGACTGCTCAACCTCAACCGACCCCAACACCTGCGCCGTCCACACCTGAACCCACACCTGCGCCATCGTCTACTCCCGTGCCTTCGCCAACACCAACAAGTGCGCCAACACCTTCAGCAACACCCAGCCCCACACCAACACAATCAGAGGCAACGCCAACACCACAGCCAACGCCATCACCAACGCCCACAATAATTCCATCGCCTACTCCTTCACCTGATACCAGTACAACAGCGCCAACACAGCCAACGCCACAGCCAACCCCAACTCCATTGCCTACCCCAATTCCAATTCCGTCACCTGAACCAAGTCCCGTACCAAACCCTCTTCCGAATCCAGTCGATACCCCCGCGGTAGAGCCGACTCCCGTGCCTGTGCCTCAACCCATCCCTGTGCCTCAGCCCGAGCCACAGCCTGTTCCTGTCCTTGAACCCACACCGAATCCAATTCCTCAACCTGAGCCAAATCCAAATCCCGTAGACCCAATCGAACCTGCCCCTGAACCTGTACCGCTCCCCGAGCCTGAGCCAATTGCTCCGCCCGTTGAAGAACCTGCGCCGATACCGAATGAACCCCCAGCGGAAATTGACCCAACAGGTCCCATACCCGAACCACTACCACCTACTGACCTCGAACCATTACAACCATTGCCACCAGCAGAAGAACCATTAGAACCTCTAACGCCCGAACCAATCGAGCCACCTGCCGAGGAAGTTCCTGCCGAGGAACCACCAATCGAAGCCCCAGTAGCACCAACGCCAGTAGACCCAGCGCCACAAAGTCCGTCCATAGAATCATCTGAAACCTCCGCATTAGTAAATGACATTACTGAAGATGGAAAGATTACACCCGCTGATGTTGAAGCGGTAGTTGATTCATTGATGGCGGATGGAAAAGTTAGCCAAGCCGAAGCGACAGCCTTAATTGAAACTTTGAGCGAAAGCGGTTCCCTTAACACAGCCGAGAAAAACCTTGTTGTTGCTGTTCTTAATGCAGATGGCAAAGTAACTCAAGCCGAGGTTAATAATCTTTCAGAGACTCTTGCATCTGATGGAAAGTTTACTTCCGCTGAAAGAGAGTTTGTTGCAGATGTCCTGATTGAATCAGCAAACGGTCAAGCCGTAACTGTTGAATCAATTGCCGAGGCTGGAATCACACTAACGGATTTACCGCCCGAGCAACCTGTTGAGGTTCGCCAAGATGAGAATGGCAATGAGGTTGTTATTACTGCCGAAGTTGCCGTCGCTTTAGAACTACTTACCTCGGCTGGAGACATTATTTCAGCCATCTTTGAAAGCCCTGCACAATTGCTCTTCGCTATCGGAAATCTTGGAGCAGACATGTCTCCTGAAGAACGCGAAGAGGCAAGTAAAACAATTATTGCCGCGACAATCGTTGGCAATATCGCTACCACTACAATTGCTACTGCTATCGGTGGTATTGGATATAGGAGACCAAATTGAAAAACTTTTTGAATGACATTATCGGACAAATATGGACGATGCTAGGAATGTTTGTTGCTTGGATTCTCGTTGATGGTATTGCTAAAAATATCGTTGGCTATGCAATCCTAATTACTTTTGGTGTTTGGGTGCTGACTTACCCTCTTCGCCGTCAGAAGGAAGATTAAACTCTTCTGATTTAGCAAACGGACTAAACGCTCCATTGATTTCATCAAGCGTTAGTTTTCCGTCGTCAAGATATTCACGGGCTAGTCGTTCTGCAACTGAGGCGACAGCCAACAGCCCTGCCATCGATAGCGATACCCAAGTCTCAATTCCAACAATAGCCCCAGCGCCTAAAGTACCAAGTGCGCCGACGGTAAACACCGCGACCATTCGACGCAAAATGTCTTGGACTTTTTTCATGCGACAAGTCTAGCGGATTCAATTTCCCGCTTTCGTGGCACTCTCGCTTTCTTAGTCTTGGTCATTACCTTGACTCGTTTTACATTGAAGGCGTTTGCCAATTTATCGGCATCGGGCTTTCCGAGATACCTCGTAGTAAATTGAAGTAGAACATCGGCGAACTCTGCTCCATGGGATTCTCTGCCCCAAACTATGTGATGGGCAATCTCATGCAGGATGATGAATTTATTTCTGCCAAATTTATTCAATCGAATCAATCGGACAGTTTCCCAGTTTCGGTTTCTCATCGTGGCATGATTTCCATTGCCAGCCTCAACCAATATCTTTGACGGATATGTGCTGAACTGGAATCGATACTGCTCATGGAGTTTCTTCGTTTTCTGATGGGACAGAACTTGATTGACAAATTTCTGTGCCTCTTTGATTGTCATGACCTCGCCCGTGTCATAGAAGCCAGCGAGCCTCTGAGCATCGTATAGCCGTTGTTTCTGACTGTCTCTAGGTTTTGTACCCGCCATGGGTTTTCCTTTCTCTTATGACCCATTATACCAAATGGGGGTTTGGTAATAAACCAAACTTGAGTCGGCTTGGCTCAACTTTCCCGCGACACGCCACGGATTCAACCGATTAGGTGCCTTAAACTGCCTTTCTCAATTGTCTTTATCAACCCCCGTAGTGTATACTTGGTATGTAAGAGAGAGGAGATGCCCGTGGTGGTCTGCGCGAAGTGCGGAGTTTCTATCGGTCAGTTTGAGGTCTTTCCTGAAGGCGTCTGCGTGAAGTGCTTTGCAGTCGAATTCGAAAAGGAATTTCAGAGCGCGTTAAAAATAGGGAGGTTCAAGTAATGAGTCTTGATTACAAAGGATTTGAGTGGGGCGAAAGAATCTCTTCTGATTATGAATCAGTCGATAGATTTCTTCACGAAAAGATAGTCGTGCCTGAAGCACCATCTGTAGGCGATTTACACGGAGCCGCGGAATGGTTGGCTACTTATGCCTCGGAAACTGCCGAAGATGCTCAAGGCTGGGCGAATGTCGTCGCCTTCTTGATATTGACTGCCGAATCTAAGCAAAAGCGTTCAGCGATTGCAGAAGCGAAGAGAGCGTTTGCTAAGGAAAAAGGAATTCCTGTGTCACAAGTAAGAATTAAAAGAGAGGCTGAGGTTATTCGCCAAGGGCTTGCTTTAATTCCTGACAAGATAGATAACTAACCCCAGTTGTGTTACACTCAACATACAACCTAGAGAGAGGTCAGATAAATGAGTAAAGTAAAAGTAACTTGGAAGGCTTTTGGAGACAAGCCTGAAATCGGGCGCTCCATTAGTTCTGTTGAGTTTGAAATTCCACCAATCACGGTGACACTTCTTACTCAAGAGGTTCACAATAAATGTGTGTGCGAAGGTATTTTCGAAGGCACAAATCTTCGTGCAGGGGGCTACTGGGACATCATCCAGCCATTGCTTTCTGAAACTCGTACTCACACAGCAATCTCAGTAGGCGACGAAATCGAAATCGACGGTCAGGTTTACATCTGCGCCGACTTTGGATTCGAGAAGATTGAAGATGTTGAAATCAAGAAGTTTGGAGAATCAATTTTCTCCGTAACTGTAAAAGATTCAAAGTTGCTTCAATATAGACAATAACTAACCCTAGTAATGATATACTCAGATTGTAACCAACAGAGAGGATACAAAATGTCAGAATCAAAAGGTCGTCCGTTTAATGTTCAAGAACTCAAGAACCAAATTGGTTTTTGGAACATTGGCGCTATCTCAGGTGGTCGCACTTACATTGATGGCGCTACTTACAACAAGCAATACGGCACAACTGAGCAGGTTGAATTCCCAGTCGCTTATGGATACCGCGTAAGAGTTATTTTAGGTTGGGACGATACATGGACAGTTCAGCGCGTAATTGTAAAGAACACAAAAAATGGAATCAAGGAAACAATCAAGGGTTCTGTTGAGGGTGTCTACCCTGAAAACATCGGTGAGGTTGCTTACCAAGCATCTTGCTTCCGTTCTAATGATGCGTTTGGAAAGGCGGTTGCATAATGGGGTTAAATCAAGCACCAAAGTTTTTATTCAAATGTACTGACTGCGATTATCACGCCACGGTAAAAGGACTATGGGCAGTAATAACTCGTTATCCCGACCAAAGTGTTTATTCGTTTCTTTGCGTCACTTGTGATGTTACAAAGGAAGCAAAGGTGAGTGCCTGATGAGTATTTCAGAGTTTGGAAACAGGGTAGCAAGCGCAAGGAAAGACTTAGACGCAACCGTTGGGGATATAGCCTTTTTGTCAAAAATAACTCCCGAGCGCATTAAACTAATTGAAAGGGGCGCGGATAAAAGCATCAACGCCCTTGAAATACATCGCTTAGCGTTTGCACTAGGTACTACTTATGAATTCTTAATGTTTGGAAAGGTGGTCGTATCATGAAATTTCTTACTTACATCAAGGCACCAAACACATCAACTGGAAACCCTCAGCGCGGATGGATTCTCTCGGATGCAACGGGCAACTTTGAACGATTCATCGATGAAGGCTACGAAGGTCGTGGAGCCATTGCAAAAGAATTATGGAATGGCGCTCAAGAGATAAACAGCGGTTATGGAATCTTGGTTCCATCAACTGAATATAAGCGCTGGAAGAAAATGAAATCGGAGGTCGCGGTATGAGTAACTGGAACAATTCTGAATCACAATTGGAGAAGCAAAAAGATAACGCTAGGAGAATGAATCAATCTCCCTGCAAGTGTCTTGTCTATCATCCAGCGCCAAACACAGTAGATTTTGAGAATCTCTACAAAGAATGGATTGGTGACGGCTCGAAACTATCAATGGGATTGCGAGGAAGTCGTAATTATCTTCTTGCTCAACTAATCGCCAATTGTCCTTATCAAAAGAAATAAGATAAACTGGGGTTAATAATAGAGAGGATGGGAAATGGACATTGCTGAAGTAGAAACGAAAGAAGATTTGCAAGCATGGATTATTCAATTTATGCCTGAAGCCAAAGTCGAACTCTCATCCGAGGGCATCGTCATTAAGACTGGAATGGATGTCGCCATGGGCGGTTATCTTTATCCAATGAGTGAGAGGTATGAAGATTGATGGAACACGCAATTCTTGTTCACTCGCCTGAATACGCGAACTGGATATTCGATAAGTCGCACCCTACACAGGGACGACGATTTCTTCATGGTCGAAATCAGATTATGTTGGAAGCACAAAAGCGCCATCTCAATGTAGATGAAATTCATCCCGAGATGCCACACACCGATGACCTTCTACTTGTCCATGACCCTATGTATGTTCATGATGTAACTGTCAGAGGTAAATCAGATGAATGGGATGGTCAGCGTCATGACCTTGGCGAATTAGCAAAGTTGTTTGTCGGCGGGACATTGACCGCTCTTGATGCTTTGCTTGATAAGAAAACTTTGCTTGCTATCAACTTGGCAGGTGCCAAGCATCATGCCATGCGCGATTACTCCAGCGGGTTTTGTATTTTTGCAGATTTTGCTATCGCCGCGACTAAGGCAACTGAATTAGGAGAGCGCGTAGCAATCTTTGATATTGATGCACACCATGGCGACGGTACCGAGATGTTGCTCAAGGCTAATAAAAATGTCATGACATTCTCGGTTCACCAATACGGAATCTTTCCTGGCACGGGTCTAATCTCTGATTACAAAAACCGCGCCTATAACTTTCCTCTTACCCGTGATTCAAATGATGAGGATTTGATGACTGCGACTGAATCTTTCTTTGAGGCTTGCGCTGAATTCGAGCCTACGATGATTTTTGTAGCATGTGGGGCAGATGGTCTCAAAGATGACCCATTGAGCGAACTCAATTACACATCAGCGGGCTATTGGAGGTCACTCCGAGCCGTTAGAGAGCAATTCCATGACATGCCCATCCTTTTAGGCGGGGCGGGCGGTTACTTGCCTGACACGGGAACTCCCGAGGTTTGGCGCAATGCGATGCTTGCACTTACGGCGGTTCAAACCGAGGTAGTTATTCCCGACTTGTAGACTAGCGGGCATGACAACTCTCGTCGGTATCCAAGGAAGAAACTGGGCGCTCTTGGGTGCCGATACTCGCATTGCAGATGATTCAACAATTTATCGATTGGCAAAAGGTCATTCAAAAATTATTGAACACGAAACTTTTACCATTGCATGTGCGGGAGATTTACGAGCAATAAACATTTTGCAATCACAACTCAAACTTCCCAAAACTTATATTGCAAAAGATGATGCCCATTTTTTGACGGGCTTTCTCATACCAGCGATGCGTAAGGCTTTTGCCGATGCGGGCTACGAAAAAACTACAGAAGGGCAATCAAGTCATGAATCTGAATTTCTTATTATCTACAACGGAAAGATTTATGAAGTCGGTTCTGATTACTCATGGGTACAAGATGCTCGCGGTATTTACGGACTTGGCTCAGGTGGCGCTATTGCTCTTGGTGCCTTGGCTTGTCTTAGTGGAGATGCGGTAACTCGAGCCGAGGGGCGTAAGTGGGCTACCAAGGCTCTTGAGATTGCTTGCGAATATAACGCCGATACTGCTCCACCATTTCATATTGTAATTAAGGAATAATTCCTGTATCCTAACTCCAGTTGTATAACCGTACAACAAGAGAGGAACACATGGAAAATCAGCAAGATGTAGATAAGAAGTTTGCAGACATTATGCAACCAAAGGTCATCGTGCCACAAAGAGAGCCAGCAAAGTTTCCTGAATTGCGTTATTTGTGGGGACTTGCAGGAATTGTTTCTACCGTACTTATAGTTCTATCAGCAACTATCAGCACATTTCTCGACGCGCTATAAACTAAATAATGCTTCGGGGTCATAAACCTCAAGGGCTTTCAATGTCAGAGAGTCCTTGAGGTTTTTTGCATGATGTCCACAAAAATGTAATTCGCCTGATAGGAATGTTGCTCGGACTTTAGCCGTAGCAGGGCATCGGTCACATCGGTCTAGTGCCGAAAAAGATTGTGCTACTGAAGCGAGGCTGTCAATTGCCATTTCCATTTTTGCAACATTTCTACTCGCCCTACCAAGAAGTTTAATACTCCTTGTTCGTTTAACTGGGTTGCGATTGCAACACTTTTATTGGTGACTGTTAGTAGGTCATCAATGCCACGAAGCAAATCAAGAGCCATAGCAATTGGGGTTGCCGCTGGAACTGGCGAATCCATAACACTACGAAGTTGCATGAAATCTTGCAAACGATATGGAGCAAAATCTCCCAAAACGCGGATATTTTCTGCTGTTGGGTCTACTGCGTGATAAAGGTCCTCGTAGATTTCGCCAAATAAAATATGGTATTCAGTAAAATCTTGTCCTTGGACATTCCAATGGTATCCGTGTGCGCGGAAGTAAACGGTCACATTATCCGAAATTAAACCTTTGAGAGCATTTATGAGAGGCTGTGAATTCGTAAGAGCCTTATTCATTGAATAACCGCTGAGGTTTACTGGCTTTGAATTACCACCATTAACAAGAATTCCCATAATTAGTCCTTTACTTTTTTAGAGTTTTTATCGGTGATTGGACCGCCAACAATCCATGCTCGGCAAGTGCGCCGTGATGCACATTTGAAATCAAACGCTTCGCAATATCCAAGGTCGCCCGCTGCATCAATTGCATAGGCATCTGCCTTTGTATCTCCAACGGCTAATCCGCCTGTAATACATTCTTTCATTTCTGAGGTCTGAATGAACGCGGCGCAATTGCCACAGCGTTGCTTTTTGGCTTCAGCGGGCGATACAGACCATTCCTCGGCAATCTTGTTCCAATACTCGGTGTTCGCCTCTGAAGGGTTGAGAGGACCGTAGGAGGCGTCGTTGATGGCTTTCTTACGATTTTTAAGATTAGTCCTTACATCCTGAGTTGCTGTTGGGCATGAAGCCTTCAATAGAGCGGAGACTGCTGGTGTAAGAGACATAAGCCAAGGGTATCAGGCGAACAAATGTTCGAATTGTGAGGTACAAAAATACTTTAGAAATATCCTTCTTTGGGGATGATTATTAACCCCCGTTGTGTTATACTTAGTGTACAAGGTCGAGAGAGGAAATGACATGGCTCAGAAAATAGAGAACAACGAGATATTAGATTTCGTTGAATATGTAGATAGTTTCTACAACCCTGTAACTGGTGTTTTCCCAATCAAGGGTGTCACAACAAAAAAGATTACAGAAGCCATCAAAACTTATGTTGGCGTTATCCAATGGGGTCAGAAAATAACTTGGGGTGGTGGCGATAGCGTCGATAGAGAGTTTGTCCGAGACATCATCTTGGAACAAAATCCTGAGTGTGAGGTGGCAAAGTGAGTAACTGGTCAGACAAAATAGTTGTGATTGGCGTTGGAATCTCGAAAGAAGAAACTGACAAAATTAAAGAAATCATTGTTGAAAAGGTCGATAACCAACCCCAGTTATGATATACTGGTCTTGTTCTCAGAGAGGGGAATAAAATGGCTCAGAAAGCAGTCAAGAAGATTGGTCAGTACAGGCTTTACAAAGTAGAGGGCTACGGCTACTACGAAATCTACTACGGCACAAAAACAACTGGTGTTCATGTAGAAAACATTGGTCACAAAAATAACTTTGAGTGGGCTGTTGGAGAAATCAAAAGAGCAACTCAACAGGCTGTCAATGCGGAATTCGGGGTAGGGGTGAGCAACTAATGGGGTGGATTTCAACTGCGGTAGGTTCAAACATCACAACTAAAAAGTTCGTTGAATATGACGCAAAGCGTTTATTGGGTCATATCTATGAGGTTGGCACAATTGTCGAAGGCAAGACCGAGTTTGGTCAAAAGGCTTTCTACATTGCCCTAAAACGAATTAACTCAGGTTATGTCAGCGCGATGGTAGTTTTGACCAAGCGCAGAAACGGAACCATCTTTATCAAATACATTCCTGAAGAGGAAGGACCTATGTACTTCGAGGCTCCAATCTCATTCATCAATTCATTAAGCACCACCTTCTCAGACACCGTTCACGAATGGCGCATGAAGTGCGTCGAAGTTGCTCAAAAAAAGAACTGGGACGCTCTTATCGGAAGAGAGGTTGGATAATGGAAGGAATCAGCACACAGACACTCCAGCAAAGTCTTGGTATTTATTATCAAAGGCTGACCAACTGGAATACAACTGAAGAAAAGCGCCAAAAATATCTAAAGAGGATAGAAGAAATCACGGAAGAACTAGGAAAAAGGGAGAGTGCATAAATGGGATACACACATTACTGGACACTAAAGGAGCCAATCAGCGCGGATGCGTTTGCCAAACTCCAAGAGGGAATCAAGGCAATCATTGAGACTGCCAACGAAGCAGGAATTTCAATTTCTAACGAATCAACTGACGGCGCAATCGCTTTCAATGGGGCGGGACGAGATGCTCACGAAACTTTTGTGATTCAGGTAGGCGATAAGGAATTCAATTTCTGCAAGACTGCACAAAAGCCTTACGATGCCGTGGTAACGGCGTCCTTGATTCTGCTCAAGAAAGAACTCGGCGATAAGGTCGAGGTTTCTTCAGATGGTCGATGGATTGACTGGCAAAGCGGGCAACTGCTTTATGAAACAGTCTTTGACATCCAGCCTGAAAGTGTCTTTTCGTGAGCGACGAGATACTAGATGACCTAGTGGATGAGTTTGGCAAGGGGATTCTCTCGTCATCTCATCCACACACAGGTTTAACTTTGAGGCAATGTCAGATTTTGTATAACAAGTATGGGCTTGAAAAAGGTATCTTGATAATCCAAAGATGGAAAAGTTTACAAACTAAATTGTCCAAGGATTAGTCTGTCCAATCGAGATAGGTGCCATGATAGGAATAATGTTTTTGTTTTCGTACACGGCTAAAAGAATTGCTTCAGCACGGTCAGGGCTGTGAACTCCACGCCGTTTCATATCAGCCTTGGCTTCAATCTGTATGCGACCTGAAGAATCAGATTTATAGGTTGGTCCTGCCAACTGTGCCAAAACTTGTCTATCAACATCAAGGCGCAATTCTTGTTTGTCATCTCGAGGCTGTAGCAAGGTACGAGCGTTCCACCACATCTCGGCTCTTTGATTCTTAAACTTAGTTTGGTCTTTAGGCTTCTCGGCTACATTGACTCCAATAATCACCGCTCTCAATCCTCGCTCTTTTACCCATCTATCTAAAAGCGATACAACGCCCCAGCCAACTCCAATCGTGTCAATCTTGACGCGAACTAAATCAGATAAGCCTCTGTCTTTATGGATAGCAACCGCCTTCTCAACTTCGGCAATGACCACGCCCGCGACATCTACAGCGTTTGCATTGACCTTGCCTGAACTGCGATGAATAATCGAGGCGACATAACCATCTGCCTTAGCAATAACGAATTCATCTCCACCATCGGATGCAATATCCACACCCAATCGGATAACGGCGCTTTCAACTTGCTCTTCGTTTTGTGTAGCCAACTCTGCCCAATGGTAGGGAATCACCTTGCCTGTTCCCGTTTGTGGGAATCGTGCATGAACACGGGCTTCAACGAATGGAGAATCTTCTCCGAATTCGCTCATAACATCATCGACCCAAGTTTGGTCTACTAGATGGGTTGCAACCTCATGAGCCTCAATATGTGATGGACATGAGCGACATTGACCAGTCGCCTCACCTGTGAAGTTTGGTGTCTCAAAAGCGCTAATGGGTAAAATGTTATAGAGCGGACTCGCACAGATTCTTTCGAACCATGATTGCTCTTGGTCTGTAGGCGGGTTTCCCAAGACGAGAAGGCGCGTGTGTCCACCTGTCATAAGCGCCTCGAGTGCGCCACCAATCTTGTCGGAGATACCTCCAGCCTCATCGACCACAATCAAAAGGTGAGGTGCGTGAATACCCTGCACCGCGGCTTCGTTGTTATCGGCGGGGCGGAATCCATAGGCAACTACCGTGCCATCCATCTTCCACTCAGTAGTTAAAATCTCTCCGGGCAATTCATGGTGCATGTGAACTTTTCTAATTTGCGCCCACATGATGTTTCGAACTTGCTTGAAAGTTGATGCTGTTGTAATCGCTATCGCTGTTCCCGGCGGATGAACTGCAATCCACCATGCAACGGCTCTTGAGGCTAGGTGGGATTTGCCCGGAGCGTGACATGCTGGGACTACGGTTCTTTTGTTATCTCGAATCGACTCAAGAATGTCTCGTTGCTTCGACCATAACGATTCGCCTAGACCCTCTTCAATAAATCCAATGGGGTCGTTTTCCCATCTTGCCCATGGGTTTTCTAACTCAGCATCAAGGATGACCGATAGCGCGTACTTCTCATCATCTGTAAGTGAGAGATAAATCTTTGTTCGCTCTTCAGGTGTGGCATTGAGAACGAGGTCTACGAGCCGTTCACCCATTGTTTACCTCTTACGAATCGCTAATACTTTGGCAATCTTGTTTTCTAACTCGCCCATCTCAACCTGAATTCTAATCGGCTCGCCATTGCTTCCACCAATTTCTAACTTCTCTGTTTTGCCAAACTCCTCGGGAACTTGACGCTCTAACCACCACGCCGCTGCTCTCCAATCTCCATCGTTACCGCTCTTCGCAATAACTGCAACCTTTTTAGTAATTGCCTCTGCTCTTGCTTGCTCGACTCGCTGTAAAAATTGCAGAAATACAACTTCGGTTGGATTAGATTTTGCGGTCATTGATAAAGATAGGCGCTCGCGCTCTGCCATTCCTCGACTCATCCAGTTATAGAAAGTCTTTTCTGCTATCCCTGAAGCGGTGACTGCCTTTCGAACAGGTGTTCCAATTCTGATGTAATCAAGAAGGGTTTGTTCCTTCGTGACATCAAGAAGGGCTGTCTTGCGTCCAGCATTGCTCTTTGGCTTTGTTGTTGGTTTCTTCTTTTCAACTGCGGTTGCCATTAAAATTCCATCCCTATGTACCAAAATCCTAATTCAAGATACCAGTTGTATTTTGAGATAGTAAAACCAATAGCAACTCCGCCTGTGCGTCCCCAAACAAACCAATGCTTGCCTATCTTTTTCTCCATGGGTTTATTCTACCTCTACCGAACATGCTTCAAGTGGTAGACCTAGCAACTGCGCGATGTCTTTCCAGTTATAGATAGCGTTTGCCCATTCATTCAAATCCTCGGTGTGAACTCTCATAGAGTGTTCGCCCACTCGAACAGTTGTTCGACCCACAGGAATATGCCCCGGCTTTGATTTTCCTCCTGCGAGAATCTCAGCAACCTCTTCAGGTGTAAACCCTGTTCCCTTGAATGAGGTCGAGGTAAGAAGTTTATTCAACTCAGACGGGTCATAGGTTGCCAAATCGCTCGTTCTGTTATCCACAATCAGAATCTTAATCTCTTCGACATCATCAACATCAATCCAATGGACGGCTATCTTTTCCCAGCCCAATTGAACTGCTCCTTGATAGGTGTGGTTCCCTGAAAGAATATGCTTGGTGCGCTTGTTAGCCACGATGGGGCGATACTGACCCATGTATGTCAATGAGTCGATGATTGCCCCTATATCGCCCTCACGCGGGTTGAGAGGGTGAACTTTAACCTCGTTGATTGCAACAGTCTCAACATCTTCAGCCGTACTCTCGCTTCGCTCTCCGTTAGGCTCAGGCTCAACTGGTTTATGCTCAGGTAATCCCAAGCGCTCCTTGATTATCTTGATGGCTTTTTGTTTTGTCGGTGCCTCGCTGTATAACTGCTCTTTCCAAGCCTTGTAAGCCTCCATCTCAATTGTAAACTTCCAAGCGCTAATCTTTACTTCAGGGTCGTTAGGTAAAGGCTTAGAAGCAATCGAACTCTTCTCTTCACCGTTTGTTAGCCTGTCCAAGATTTCTACCTCAGATGCAGTAAATCCTGTGCCATCCAACTCAGGCAATGCTTGAAGAAGGCTTTTGAGAAGTGGCTCGTTATATCCTGCAAGGTCAGTTAGGCGATTATCGGCTAGGACAATTTTTTTAGCAGTCTGCTCATCAACTTCAATATAAGTAATCTTAATTTTCTTCCAGCCGAGTTTCTTCGCCGCTTTGTAGGTGTGATTACCAGCAAGGATAAAATTCGTACCGTACTGGACGACGATAGGGCGGTATTGCCCGTGCGCTTTAAGTGAGAGTGCAATTGCGTCGATGTCTCCACGACGGGGATTGGTCGGGTACGCCTCAAGCGAGTTAATCGGAACTGACGCAACTTGACCTACCTTAATGTTGGCTTTCATTTAATAAACAACCATGCCTCAAAATTGAAGAACTTCCAAAAACAAGCGCCTTTATCAAAACCTGCTTCAACTGCCATAGCAATGTTTTGTTCGGCTGTCTTAGTTTTCATCAATGGGCGTAAATCTCGTTCTTTGCTGATTATCTCATTGGCACTAAAATGCTTGCCCTTGAAGTCATAGTAGGCAAAATTGAACACATGCTCTAACTCACCGTCCTCTTCATAGCATTTCTCCGCCCATACGAAAGCCCCACCCTCAGCCAACTCTTCATAGACTAAATCTAAGATTGCTTGTCTATCCCCGACTGGAATGAACTGCAAGGTAAAGATTGAAAGAATCAAGGATGGCGTCTTGCCAAAGTTACGAAACGAGCGTAAATCTTTACGGACGAACTGAACATTGTCATGGCTCTCAGGTAGAAGATTGCTTGAGATGTCAATGCCTAATTTGTCACCCGTGAAAGGTATGCTTTCAAGGAGCGCCCCTGTTGAGCAACCTAAATCAACAACTGAGTAATCTTCCTTAACAAAGAAAGTTGAAAGGTCACGAATAGCATCGGCTAATAAATGGTAGTTGGGTATTGACTTAGCAATGTGGTCATCAAAGTTATCTATTGTCTCAAAAGAAAATGGCTCAGTAGAACTCATGAAGTTTTCTTCCAATCGCTTCCACAACTGGGATGCTGATTGTTCGTCCGCATCGCTCGTATCTTTCGGCATCTGAAACCTTCTTTCCATCGTCGTAGAACTCTGTCCATCCATCGGGGAAACCTTGCAATCTTTCACACTCAAGAGGTGTGAGTTTTCTTATTGAAACTGATTCTTCATCTCCAATAACAACTCCGTGCCTATCTTGAGCGGTGACTGTGTACATTGGGTCGTTATCGTCTTTAATCATGCGCCCGTTTGGACTCTTGTTGAACCGAGCAACATCCATAATAGGTTTCACGAACGGAACATTATGTCCGCCTGTACCCATATTGGCTGTAAGAGTCGGGACTCCCTGTGACTTATATGGACGGAAATAACCGCGACGCCATTGAGCCACTTCGAACTCAGGTACATCATCCATCACATAAGGTCGAGATGCTCCCCCTTTGTAATAATGGGCATCGAGCGTTGGAGAAATGTCGGAGAAAAGCCCCTGCCTTCTTCCTTGTTTGCCTTGGTACGGCTCATCATTCTCTCTACCTGTGATTCCGATAGGAAATACTTTTGGTCGGGGTTCTCCTCTAAGATGTCCGATAAGGAAAATCCTTTCTCGATGCTGTGGGACTCCGAAATTTTGGCTGTCAAGCAACTCCCATTGACAGTCATACCCCATCCCATCCAAGACTTCCAAGATGATTCCGAAGGTTCTTCCTCCGTCGTGGTTAAGGAGTCCTTTGACATTTTCAAAGAGAAGGTACGGTATTCCTTTATCTCGAGCGAGTCGAAACATTTCAAAAGCAAGAGTGCCTCTTGTGTCCTCCAAAGAGAATCCCGTTCGTTTACCTGCAATGCTAAAAGTGGCACAAGGAAATCCTCCAACAAGGAGGTCTGCGTTTGGAATGTCTCCAGCGGAAATAGTTCGAATGTCTCTTCCGTCGGGTTGTTCTCCGAAATTTCGGGCATAGATTTTCCTCGGTCTCTCTAACCATTCGTTAGCCCATACGCACTCATGACCTGTGTTTTCAAGTCCTAAGCGAAAGGCTCCAATACCAGCAAAAAGTTCGATAAACTTCATTAGGCAACTGGTTTTGCTGGTCGCCCTCGGTAACGAATTATCTTTCCGTTTTCATCATATTTTGGTGTTCGGTCAATATCATCCTTGATGATTTTGTAAATCAACTGCTCTGATACTCCCATTGCGTCAGCAATCTCACGATAGGTGATGCGCTGTTTACGGAGGCGAAGAATCAACTGCTTGCGTCGTTTACCTAAATCTTGAATCTGTGATTGATGAGTACGAATAGCATCAGTCAAAATCTTCACCTCGTCAAGACCCTTACCGTCTAACTCCGTTGCTTCCATTACTGTTGTCATTCTGTTACTCCCTCTTCGAACAGGCGTTCGACTGCTTCATCGAATTTAACTTTCTTTTCAATGTGATTGGCTGTTGCCAAAAACTCTAATGTTGTTTTTGATTTTGATTTATCGTAGGCAATGAGCATCGCTAGATAAAACGGCAGAATAATTAAACCTGCAAAAGCAAGTGCAACTGCTGTCCAAAAAAATTCTGTGTTCATCTAAACTTCCTCTCTTTTTCTACCCCTCGTATGTAAAGAACCAATGAATTTTTATCATTCTTTGGTGGTAAATAAATTAACGATTTCACATACTGTGAAGAATCGTCAGGTAAAACTCCTGCATCCACGATTCCATCAATTGCTGCCTTGACGGATGGATTACATGCCCCTACATCTTGGAGGCGACCACCTTTCTGATGAGGTTCAACTGTGACACTCATCCATGCCATAGGAGGTATCCTCTCACTTTTAGCCAAAAGTTGAAAACCGAGTCTCCACTCTTTCGTGAGTGTTGCCCTTTCCCATCTGTTCCCAGCGCGTTCAGCGTTGGTCGTCCAAGGACGCTGGTTGAACTCAAGTCGGTAAATGACCTGTTCGGCTTCTTCGGCATAACATAAGCAATACATGGGTTAAGCATCAGAGCCTTCTTCCCGAATGTCAAATTGCTCTTTTTGTCCTAAATTGTCTATTTTCCACCATTTGCCTGAATTGTCCCGAAATGGTATGTCTTGGGCGGATTCAACTTTCATAATCAAATAACCCAACTCACGCGCTTTATCACGATGAGATTCAACCCAGCCATGACATCCAGTAGTTCCCGAGCCACACAATGCAATCAAGTTTGCAGGTTGATGGAGCAACTCATTCTTTGAGCCTCCCATCATTCGAGGTCTCCTATGGTGAACCGATACGCCCCATAAAAAGTCCTCGCCACACTTTTCGCATTTGTATCCGTTGCGACCTAGAACTGTGAATCGGGTTTCGTCACTAACTTTGAGAGGTCTAGGTTTAGCCATTGAAGTCTCGAGTCCGCGATGGCGTCCAAGCAAGCAGGGCAGACCTTTGCGCTCGTTTGCGTCGCCACCTGTAATACCAATCGACAAATCCCAATATCCTCACAGGTCAGATGCCAAACTCCCATTATCAGTTTCCAATGAAGCATCATTCCCCTTATTAAAATTTTTACGAATCTCTTCTAAATACTTTTGTGCTTGCTCGTATGACAAAGCATTTTGTTTTGCTTCTTCGAACTCACGGCTTATCGCCTCACCCCGCAAACGCTCTTTCTCAGAAGAGATACGAATACGCCAATTACGGTTAAGGTGACTGGGATTGATTGCTTGGTCAGAGTTAGCGTAATGGAAAGAAACAATTTTCTTTGCCTCGTCTAAAGGCATGTCTGAGTCTAGTGATTCGGCCCATGCGCGAACCTTCAATTCATCAACCTGCACTCGAAGGTCATAGATGCCCACATATCCAAGGAGGAGGGCAATCTCAGAAAGATTCATTCCGTAACTTTTCTGATAACTCGATTGCCCTGATTGCTCCAGTTTCATGTTTGGTCTTAACTCCCACTCCTCTTAGAACTAAATCCATTTGACGCATAGTGGGAACTGTCCCGATGTAATCAAGTGCCAACTCAATCTGTTGCTCGCTATAGCCTCGGGCTTCGGCTGCCTTCGTTATCTGAAGGAGCGAGTGCCATGCTCCTTTGCCGAGAGGTTTAACTCTTTGCTTTTCCCACCATCGTCTCGCAACTACTTCAGCGAGCGCGATAACTGCGATAGCAGTTTCGTCGCTCTTTGTTGTAGATAGGACGGATGTATAGGACGGATGCTGCGGAGTGGAGTTGGGGAGTGAGACCTCCAAAGTTGGGGAGTCGGGGGTATCTGAGTTGGGGAGTTCGTCATCTTCAATGGGTAAAGCCTCCCCAACAGAGTTGGGTAGTTTTTTCCATAAAAGTTGATAAGTCGTAGCCTTACCTCGAGAGTTTCCCTTGCTGATTATCTTGATGTGTCCCTCTTCAACCATCTGATTGATAACTTTGCGAACATACTCAACAGAACAGCGACCCTTGGCAGCCAACATTTTCTGAGATGCAAAAAAACGCCCATCATCGTGAGAGATGTCTGCGAGGGCAAGATGGATTAAAAGTCGAGTCCCGTCATAAGGCGAGTCAGACCAAACCTTTGTTATCCATCTAATGCTCACAAACTACCTCCGCAATGTGGGCAACATTTATTGCGCCCTTGTTTTTCGACGACTCGATTTTGTACCCAATTCAATCCCACATAGACCTTACAGCCATTACGAGATTCTTTGAGTCTTGCAATGCGACCCGTCTTATGGAGAACGGAGAGTACACCCGAAGCGGTGCCATGGTGAAGTCCAGTTATGAAACTGAACTCTTTCCATGTCAAACCGCGTTCGTAGTTTCGATTTAATAAATCAATTGCTTGAGCCTGACGCTGGGCAGTCTTTCCTGACCTGTCCGCCTCTACTGCTCTAGCCTTTGAAGTATCCGTCCCGCTGTGTCCTGAAGTTTGGTCGTAAGGCAACTCAGGCATTGACAGTAACGATTGGCTCCTCTGTTGTTGTCTCATTGGTGTCCTCTTCGAATTTAGGTACGATTAAGTTTGCCTGTTGTTCCTGCCACTTAACACGGAATTGTTCAAGCAACTCAGGGTTGTATCCATCTTTGTGAGTGGTGAGGTACTGACCAATCTCAGCAAGTGCATCAATCGATGTTGCCTGTGTAATCTTTGTTAAGACAGCACTTGGGGCTAGGACATCTTTGGCACTTGAGCGCTCGTAACTCGATGAGTCAGGGTCAGGTTCATCTGTCGGTAGGGAAAGCGCTTGAAGTAATGCAGTTCGAAATGCCACAGACATTGCCTTTGCTGTTGCCTTGTCACCTGCATCCATTGCCTCACCTACTACCGTGGCTTTGATTGCATCTCCGCTTGCCCCGATGAATGTGTAAGTAACTTTGACTTTCACATGACCCATTGCTGTTCGGTTTTTTCCGATTTCAACTGTGGCATATTCGTAATCTTCAACTGAAGGGACAACGATTACGCCGTACTTTTGAAGTGCTGGGGATACTGCATTGACGACTGAATCAATTCCACGGAAATTAAATCCCTGTGAAGTATTCTTGTCTTTCTTTGCGATGGCTCCAACTTCCTTCATGATTGCGCTCATTGCTTGAGCGATTGGAAGTGCTGTTGTATCTGTCATGAGTTCCTCTCTCAATCTGCTATTACAAATGAAACTGAAGTCTCGGCTGGAATAACTCGAACCGATGGGACAATTTCGCCTTGGGTTGATATTACATCACCTGAATCGGTAAGTAAAGTGTTTAGAACCTTTTTGTCGATTTCTTTTTTAATGCGAATCAACTCAGGTTGGCTTGTCTCTGCCCATGCTAAGAACTCAAGTTCGTTGTCAATCTCAATCTTGGGACGACCTGCCGTAGTTTTGATTGTTCCGTGGGGTAGGACTACCGATTTACGCCCGTTGTAGCGCTCTGTGAGGGCGTAGGGCTTGAGGTTGGACTCAAACCACTCTGCATCTCTTTCAAGGTCTGTATTGACCTTCTCAAGCCATTCTGCAACTCGTAGAACCTCACGCTCATAGATGGCTTTATTGTCGGCTTGCTTACGCCGTAGAGATGCAAGTTTCCGCATTGCCCAATCAGCCTTTGCATCGTCATTGACAATGAAAGCCTCGCGGAGTGGTGCTTCGATGATTTCAAAATCATCAATTGGTTGTGTATCTGACATGGTTGTTCTCCTCTCATCCGAGAGGGTACACAACCCCTGTTGGTTATGTCAAATCTCAGATGCCGATGCTTTGTCCAATGTACATCGAGGCACCGACAACTGTTGTAATGAAGAGCGCCCCGACGGTACGAATGACCCATTCGGAGCGACTCTCCATCTTTTCGAGACGGTCTGTAATGTGTTCCATGGCTTGAGAGAATCTTTCCGAGTCGGAGTCGTAGACATCTTTGCGAAGATAAGTCTGCCCCACATTGAGATTCATCTGTTTGACTTCCATTGTCAGGTCGTCAAGCCGACGCATAACTTCTCCTAGGGTCGGTTGAATCTCTTCTGCCATTTTTTATGCCTCGTAATTCGGGCGAGCAACTGCCATGATTAGTTTGTAGGGTCTCTTTTTCAAGAAAGCGCCATCTCCGTTTGACTGACTTCCCTTTCCATCACCACTTGTATTGCCCTCGTAAACCTGTAAATACTTTAAGGTCGTATTGTGCCATTTTACAATTCCAACATGGTCTGCCTGAGCATCATCATCGAACTGAAAAAATGCAATATCTCCAGCCTTTGCTTGTCCAACGGGAACCAACTGACCTTTTTTCGCAAACCATTGCAAACCCGCCTCACATGAAGCAAAGCCTTTTTTGGATTGAGCCGCGATTAAATCAGAGAGTCCAGCCTCTTTGAAACACCATGAAACATACATAGCGCACCAAGGTTGGTTATTGAGTCCGTACCATTTTCCGAACTTAGTGTCGTTGTCGGTGCCTTCGCGATAACCCGCATCGACCTCCGCTTTTGCGGAATCAAGAACTTTTTGTACTGACATTTATTTTTTCTTTGGTGTTTTTAGCACAGTAGTTTTTTTGACAAGCACCTGAAATACTCCTTCAGCAATCTTGCCGAAAGCAGGGTCTTTAGGGTTTGCGGCTCTGATTGCAACGGGAAGAACCGCGGCGAGTCCAGCAGCCAAAATTGCCTTGAGTGAATCTCCATCGAGTGCGAGAATGTCTCCGCCTGTAATCATAAATGCGGCTGTGATAGCCGATAAGAATGAGCGTCCGTATGAGGCGAGCATCGCCTGTAATTTCTTGTCCATTGTTTCTCCTAATCTAAGGTGAGTTAATTCTAACCTATGGTTTATGAACCATGGTTATTATGCTTGTTTACCAATACAAAGCAAATCTGAGCCATTGGATAAAAGCCATACTATGTCAAGAGCAGTAGGGCTATAACTATCAAGATATTTGACTGAGGGAAGAGTATTTGTATCTCCAGCAATTTGAACATTGATACTGTTTGGACTCACATTTACCGCTATAACCTTTCCTTGCCGAAGTCGTAGAGTTGGTATGTTTGTATCACCCTTTATTTGATTGACTAGATAATTTAAGTCCATCAGAATCTCCTGCTTCTTCCAATTGCGTTCATTGTGTTTTGTGGAGTCAATGGGATAGTTATTGAATCCAGCATTAAAGTAGCATCAACTCCCGATGGGGTGCGAGTTACCTTTACTAAGTCATAAACATCGTGGGCGGGATTAACAATTTGCTCCCATGAGATTTTTTCAAGCGCTCCGATTACTTTTCGAAGTTCAGCAATTGCTGCCTCCTTTGCCTCGGCTTCTGTCAAAATGTATGGGGATGATTTGAAAAGAGGAACCGAACCATAAGTCTCAACATAAGTTGGAGATGCGGGGTTTGTATCTTTAGCCTCTCCAATCACGCCGATGGATAGATTAGTTCCCTCACCTGTAAAAATAACATGATTGAAAGACTCATCACTCGAGAGCGAACGACTCAAAGAAGTCAGGACAGACTCGGCATTGTCCTCATAAGTAACTAACGGAAGTCCGCTGTCAGGGTCAGGAATTGGACGCATACGGGCTGTACCGTTCTCATCAAAGTACAAATCCATACCAGCAGACTCAGCAATCTTGAGACATTCCTTCCAAGGGTTTGATGACTGGTCAATCGTTGGATAAATAATATCGGTTACTTGATTAGTCACAGGGAAAATAGTTTGAACTGCTGGGAATCTATCTTGAAGAATGTTTTTAATTGCTGTTTCTTTAGCAGTTGCATCCGCGATGTAAAAATCATGGCTTGTAAATTTTGCTCGGATTACGCGAAGGCTTCTGTCTGAGCCTTGCACAGTAATTTTAACTCCCTCGGGAGTATCCGTAATCTCAACAGTTGTTAAGATAAAAACACCAAGAGGCACTAACTCTTCTGTGCCGTCTGCAAACTGGACACCTCGATAAATCTTAATCTCGCGGTTGTAGGGCAAAAGAACGGCAGAACGATTATTGGTCGGTACTAGCGTTCCATCTTTATCAATGAACTCAATCGAGCATTGACGCCTGATGTCTCGGCGTGAATCAATTGTGACTTCACCTGAGATTGGTTGAGCCGTTGAAATAATCTCATTGTTCGCCATGTCATAAATCTCAATCTTGACATGACTGATGTGAGACTTACGAACTGACGATAAGAAAGCGTCAGATACGGGATACATCAAGGAGCCTCGACCTCGTAGTAATTAACCTTGGCGTTGCGGATTAAGTTTGCGATGTCGCCTACTTCCGTCCATGTTCTATCCACAAAACGAACATATTTTTGGCGTCCAAGAGGGTCATGCACATGCAAGATTCCTTGATAAGTCAAAACTGGATAGAGAGCATCCCACTCAGTCTCACCTTGGGTTGTGAACTCATAGGAGCCGTCGATACCATAAATACTGGTTGCTACGACAATAGTTTTAGATGCGCCGAGTGGTTTGAAAACACCATAAGATTCCACAATAGATGAATTAAGAGGCTGTTGAACTCGCAATTGAGTAACTTGGATTGTTGGACTTTCTACAGCGGTGAACGACCAAATTTCTGCGTTAGCAATTAAAATTGGCTCGGTTGTTGTGTAACCTGAAGATAAAACAGCCATTAGATTTCAGCCCTCGCTTTCGCACGATATGTCACGGTTGTATCAAGTGGGACTTCGTAATCGCTAAGAGTTGCAATCTGAGATGTTGATGCGCTGACTGGACTGTTACGAATTGCGGTGTAAGTTGCTCCTGAATCATCTGAGCGTTCAACATCAAAAGAAAATGTAGTAAACCCTCCGCGAGTCCAAAACGGCTCATCGCCCGCGTGAAAAGCAATTTTGTCCACATAATGAACTTCAGCCGACCCAGCAGAAATAATTTTTACTAGAACCACGGCGCTTGCGGCTGTTGCTGGGGCTACTGCTGTCACGGCGCATTGATTCCATGCACTCGATGAGTCTGCCTCGCTGGTTCCGTAGGAAGTAGAAATTGTTGTACCGCTTGAAGTACGAAACAAAATTCCCACCGCCGTAGAGCGAGCCGTTGTATTGGCTCTGAACTCAGCGGTTGCAGAAAACTCAGTAGATGGGGTCACGGTAAAAGCAGTTCCCGTAGTTGTTGTTGCAACCATGTCTCCCGCTGCTGATGCTGTCAGGGCTAATGATGCAGAGCCACTAGAGGCTTGAGCAGTTGAACGAGTAATTGCACAATTTGTCAAAGCATCCCAGCCCGTTGTATTTGTTTCTAAAGATGCTTGATTAGCGCTGAGAACATTTGTACGACCAAAAACTGTAATAGCAACTGAACCAGTATCGCTTTCATAAAATGCCGAGACTGTCGGATTGGCTGGAGCATCTATCGCTAAACTAAATGCAGAGTATGCCCAATCGCTAAAATAATTTACACCATTGGCTAATTGGGCAACCTTGACATACGCACGATATGAGGTGCTGTTGGCTAAATCTGCCTCAAGAGTTTGTCCATTATTGCTCGAGGCAACAACGCCAGTTTCAACTGTTGGAGTTGATGTATCAGGGTCAAAACTTGCACCACCATAAGTAATTGAGTCAAAAATTTTAATTTCGTATGCGGATTGTGGGTCTCCGTCTGTGTCAGCGTATGTCCAAGTGACTGAAGGAAACGAAGTAGTTGTGATTGAGCCTGAAGGAGCCGTAACTGTGACTGTTGGTTGAGCCGTAGTGACAACATCAGCATAAACTGCGTAAACAATAGTTTTATCAACCGTGGCTGTTGCATTGTCTGTAAACTTAAATACGAGATTGTCAATAAGAGTTTGAGTCCAAGCGGCACCGTTTGGAGCGCTTGTCATATTCAATGCAAAATCAACTGTAGAAATAGCCAAGGTATTTTGCTTGGTTATTGGAACAGAATAATAAACAGTTCTACCATTACGGTCAGTTATGACTCCAAGGCTGAACTGAGCAATGCCCGCTGTTCCTACTGCAATTCTTGCTCTTAGATTTACAGAAGTAACTTTCTCTGTTGCTGCGAGTGTTGTAGTTCCAAACTCCCCCTCATAAGATGCTGGGACTGTATTGCTTGTTCGTGTGATAAAAGTTGAATCGCTGTTATCTGCGAGGGCTGCGTGAACTGACGCCGAGCCTCCTGAGATAGTAAAGAGAGAATCATTGTTCCAGTTCGCATTGGGTCTTAATACTGTAGTAGCCATTATTTACTCGCTAACTGTCGGGCTAAGGTTGCAAAGGTTTCTTCAATGCGCTTAGTGATAATGCTTGCTCTTTCTTCTTCATTAGTTGCACCAGCAGTATCTACATAAACTTGGAAGGCGCCTTGCTGAATAAATGTTTGACTGCCACTTGATGAAGTGCTGAGGCTTGCGTTTTGTAAATCGCGCAATTGTGTTGAGGCTGTAGCAATCTTTTGGTCAAATCCAACCCTCGCACCATATTCACCAATTACTGCACCTGTGAACTGGATTTCTTTTTGCAAACGACTAATCTCATCAATTGCTGACTGACCGCCACCAAGAATAGAAGCCGCGAGTTGCGCTCCCTTGATTGGTCCCTCTTCAATAATTGCCTTGAGCGCATCGGCGTCTAATCCCATGGTCTGAAGTTTGTAAATCTGTGACGCGAACTCTTTACTCTTATCAAGTCTTTTCCCCATATTTTCAATAAGGGACTTAGCCTTTGGTATAAACCCATCAGGCAACTCAACGCCTTTGAGACCCGCGAAACCTACGATTGTGTCTTTGAGACTGTCCGCAAAATCTTTAGCCGCTTGCTGTAAATCATCAAGAACACCCTTAATAGAATCAATACCCGCTTGCATTGCTTCACGGATAGTCTTTAGGCGGGCTGCCGCTCTTTCTGCATTTTCAGCCGCTTTTTCGTCGTCGTTCTTTTTTTTCTGTGCATCTTCATACTTTTTCTTTTCGTCAGCAAGGATGTCGCCAAAACCAAGACCTTCTTTGAGGCTTTCTTTTATCTTGTCAATAAACCCACCAATTTTGTCACCGACGGCTCCAGCAAAATCTGTTTTGTCTGCAAACTCCATCATGGTCGCGGCAAGACCCATGACCATCTCTCCTGCTTTATCAACCTTCTCGGCGATGCCATCAATAAAGTCACCAACGGTTTCAGCCAATGGCATTTCTTTGAGTTTTTCCATACCATCAATAACTTTTGTGAGTCCCGCTGAAGCGCCCTTTGCACCTTTAACTAACAGGTCAATCATTTTTGCGCCATTATCTTCTTTGCCAAACTCGACTACTTTTGTAGAAAATTTAGACAAAGTAGTTTCAACCCCACGCAAGGTTTTTTCTGTGCTTACTGCGATATTGGAAATCCCATTGACTGTAGCCTTAACTCCATCAATAACACCGTTGAAAACACTTTTACCAAGGTCCACACCTAAACTTGCAATACCTGTTATTGCGTTACGGGTAGCATCAAGTCCGCTATTCAGAGCGTTAGCAACGAGTGGTCCAATGCCAGGAATCTTTGAGAATAAACTCAATAAGCCCCGTACCCAACTTGTTGCAGCATCAAATACCATTCCTAAGAACTTACCAACTCCCGAGGCTACATTCTCGAGTATCTTAAAAATACCGTTACCAACTCCAGCAATAGCGTCTAAAATTGAAAAAAAGATTGACTTTACACCTTTGAAAAGATAATTAAATACCCCTAGTAAATCGGCAACTCCTCCAACGAGACTAGCAAAAATTTTAATAATTGCACCAATAACGAGAGTGATAACTTTGATTACGGCATTAAAGACAAATTTGACCGCATCATAGAAAATACCTTGGCTCTCCATGAGAGAGACAAAACCATCGATTAGAAATACAAAACCCTTGAGAATTGATGTAATAACTGTAATAATGACATCTAGTACAAACTCAAAAACCTTAAAAATTGCTTCTACAAAAAATCCTAAAACACGAATAAGGATGGCAATTCCCTTAATAAACATTCCAATTGCACTAACAACACTTGCAAATACATAAATAATTACTTTGAGAACAAAGTTAAAGACCTTTTTTACAGTTTCTCTAAAGTCCTCATTTGTTGCCATGAGATAAGCAAAGGCTGCCATCAAAGCAATAACTAATCCAATAATCAATGGAATTGGATTCAATAACATAGTCATGTGCAACATTGCTATTGCTGTCCTTAGCGCCCCAACAGCAAAGGCTGCCGCAAACATGATGGCTGAGTATGCAATTTGAGCAGCCATGGCAAGCAAAATAGCAAGGCGATAACCACCATAGGTGAGCGCAACAAAGGCAATCACGCCTCCGAGAATCTTAAATAAGTCTATGTTTCTTTGTACAAATGCAATTACTCCGCGCACAATGGCCGCCAAGATGTTGATTGCTTTTGCAAGAATCATAACTGAAACGGCAGCCACTTGCCCCATAATTTGTGCCATTTTAATAACAACTGGAAGTAATGGCTTAAAGGCTGAAAATAAATTTACTAGCGCATTTCTGACTTGAGTTGAGGTCAGCGCCATTGCAAGCAGAGCGACTGGGAAAGGTTTTAACATTGCAAAAACTCTTCCGATGATTGGGACTCCAGGAAGAAGCGCTCGTCCTGCAAAAGCAGAAAACCCTGCGGCTACTCCAGCAATCGCGGGTAATAACATTTCAAATTTCTCGGCAAGTGCCTTTGTATCAGGTATGACTCTTTTTATACCTTTTCGAGCATTATCGGCGCTCGTATACACGGTATCAAAACCTTTGATTGTATCCGTAATCTTTTTTACAAAATCTACGATTGGCTGAGTAAGTTTTGTAAAAACCGCTTGCAAAGCCATGAGAACTGATTGGAATGTTTTGTTTTTCTCAACTGCCTTTGTGACCGCTTTTTCAAGGTCGTAAGCAGCCAAAATTATAGGTCCAAAGGCTTTAAGCAATACATTACCCATTGCTACTTGCAACTCATTGTGCAGACGGGCGAATGAGCGTAAAGTCTTTCCAGGAGATTTCATCGCCGCTTCGTAAGTACCAAAAACTTTACTGCCTTCTGCCATTACCCCAGCAAGGACAGCCTGTTGTTTTTCTTGGTAACTTAATTGTTTTGTTGTCTTACCAATGCTTTTTGCAAATTTTGCATACATCTGACCAGCATTTTCTTGAATACCAACTGATTTGAGAACTTCACTTCGTCCAGTAATAACAGCGTGAGTTAATTTGTTAAATGTATCGGTTGAATTCTCACCGCTGATAATTGCCAAGTCCTGAGCAATACGAGCAAGGTCAGAGGCTTTACTCAATTCAAGATTATTCTGTGCAAACTTTAATACTGATTTTTGGGCAATCTCCATTTCGATACCCATGCCTTTTACTTCATCGGCTTCGTCTGCAAGTTTTTGTCCGCCTATACCCGTAGATTTACCAACGGCATCCATGGCGTAAACCAACTCATCTACGCGAGCGGCGGCGTTAAATGATTTAATACCAAAAGCAATAACGGCTCCGCTGACGGCTGCGCTTGCAACACCCAACCCAACCATGGCTGAGTTCAATCGACCAGTTGTTTTTGAGAAGCCGTCGGCAGCCTGAGATGCTTGTTGCATCCCTCGGGTAAATTGTGCGGTATCGGCGCTAACTCGCGCCCGCATCTCCATCTGCGGAACTTCAGCCATTATCTTCTTGCCTTAGCCTTTCTTTCCGCTTTTTCCCGCTCTTTCCCTCTTAGGATATAAAGAGCAGACCACTCGGTTAATTCCATACTAGATAGGGGGCGGTGGGCTGGACTCCCGTGTAGAAGTTCGCCCACCGTCCGACCTAATTCTTCAGCAAGTTCGAAAAGAAACCTACGCTCAGGATTCTTCAGGAAATCGTGCTTGCGCTTCGTCTACCGCCTTCTCAGACAGACCTGAGTTGCCGAGAGCCTTGGTTGCAAGGCGTTCGATAACTGCACCATTCTTAGAAAGGATGGCTTCTTTGTCCTGTGCTGTAAAGACTGGCAGACCAGTTGCAGGGTCATAAACAGTTGCAATAACAGTTAGTGCATACATTGCGCCAACATCGGTCTTATCGCCTTTAGCGGCGCCTTCTCCGAGTTTTGCTCTTTCGTTTGCTGTCATCGAACGAACCTCGACAGTTACTCCCCATTCAGGGATTTCTACGAGTTCCTTTGTAATGTCATCGCTACTGAAAATTGCTTCTTTTAGACTCATTTGTTTCTCCTTGGACACTAGGTTGGTCACGATTTATTAAGTTGTTATTTAATTATGGATTATGCGTAGGCGCCGCGTGTAACGGTACCTGTAACTTGGAACTCTGCTGAGAAAGTTACAACATCGCCAACTGCACCACTCTTCTCGTAAGAAGTCATGATGCACTCGCCTGTGTACTTTGCATCTAGCGCAGTTGAACCTTCAGGTCCGTACTCAAACGACACAGTTGCCGCTTGTCCTAGAATCCCGCTGAGGTGTGCATCAACTGTTGTATCAAAGTTGCCTGAGATAGAAATAGTTGCATCTGTCAAACCTACAATGTAGGTCTTTGCATTTGAACCAAAACTTGTGGTTTCGGCTGTTTCGATTGTCTGTGGGAATGAAACATCTGTCAGCACATCGCTGATAGTTGTTAAAGACCCACCTGAATTGTCCACCTTGAATACGGTGGCTTTACCGTGTGTGAATGTAGGCATTAGTTTCTCCTTGCGAAAGCCACTACTGGGGTGGCGCTACCTGTGGAACCTGCAACCGTGTAGTTCACGCGCAGGTATCTTGCTACGGTACCAGTCACTTCTGCTCTTTGAAAAGTTTTCTGTGCGCTGGTCACGACTGTAAAGGTAATCAAATCAGTAAAGGTTGAGTTGTCGGCTGACTGCTGAACCTTGACTGTTATGTTGCCATTACGAGTATTAGTTGGAACGCTTACAAAGCCTACTCCACCATTGGCAGATGAGGCTGCATTATCAACAGATGTTCCACTTCCTGTTGCTGAGATTGCTGAACCTGAAGAAAGAATTTTTCCGTGTTCAACTCCGTCGCTTGACTGGAATTCAGCGCTTGTCTGTACGACATCGGCAACTGCTCCTGAAACTTCGTATGAGGTGTCATCTGCCTCAAGAACAATTGCTGTTGCTCCGTTGGAGTGACCCGATGGGGCGACAATAACATTTTGCTTTGTGGCTGAACCAAGAACTGATGAGAAAACCGTATCTGTTCCTGTCGTAGTTCCATCGAACATTCCGCTAAGGGAAACTGTTCCGTCGAGTAAACCGACAATGTATTCTTTGGCATTTGAGCCAAAGGCTGAAACTTCAGCGGTCTCAACTGTGCTTGTTGCGCTTACATCATTAAAGTAAGTAGAAAAATCATATTGGTTAATAAAAACATTTACATTTTTACCATGTGCGAATGTAGGCATTATTCAGTCTCCTCAACTGGGCGTTGGTGTGGGGTTCCATCTTGAAGGAATCCATCGCCATCGCCGTCTTTAGCATCAGGGTCAAAACCCTCTGCCTCAACAACAGGCTCAACTGGAGCCTCGACAATTGGTTCTTCTTTGACAGGCTCAACTACAGGTTCTTCAACAACTGGTGCTTCTACGATTGGTTCTTCAACAATTTCTACTTTCGGCTCAGACTTTGGTTTAGACGCATCTTCAATCGCGCCAACCTCAAGGAGCCACTTAACAGAACTGGCAGGTAAATCATTTACAACATCGCCAGCCTCGGCGCGTTTATTCGGCGGGTAATCAATACCCTGTAAGACTCGATACTGAGTCATCTAATCCTCCTTTGACGGCGCATGGGTAGCCCAAGTACACCGTCTAAGGTCACATGGACACGGAGGTAAGACGACTAACTGGGGCGACTAGCGCACATTGCTCATAGTGTATCGCATCGTAAATTTAGATAGTGCGTCGGATTCTTTCTTCTTGAATCATGTTGAGAGTAAGAAAATAACCGATGCCATCAACAACTGTATCGGGCTTGGTTTGATTGACTTCGCGGGCAATCTTCATGCCCACCATGCAAAGACTTACTTGCTCGGCAGAAACCTCACAGCCGAGGATTACAGACCATATCTGCGCTGCCCTAGTAAAGTTATCCAATGGATGCCCGTAGGCATCTTGACGCTCGCCTGAGACCAACTCAGCGGCATACATGGCGATGTCTCTAGGGTCGTTCATAACAACTGAATGTCCGAGACTCCCTGACTGCTCACTAGGAATGTCAGAACTCCAACATCGGCAATCTCCCCCGTTGATTGTCTCCACCACACGCTTCCCCCGTCGAGGGCTGGTGCTTGTAGCCATTTGACTCCTCCCCAATCCGCTAGTTTGAATGAATGATAGTGACCAGTCACCAAGATGTCACAGTCGCCAATCTTCTGACGACCTAGTGTTTGGTCAGCAATCCACCTACGCAACTTACCTTCAACTCCCTGTCCCGAGCGAGCAAGGTGTCCGTGGGTGATTCCGATAATTTGTCCATGAACTTCAAGAGTAAGACTCAACTCATCGGTTGGGATTGCAAACTTTATGTGACCGTAGGCTTCAGGGTTTGCTTGGAAGATTTCAGCAACGGACTCAACTAGAGCAACATCGTCATTATCGCCAAGTGTCGTGAAGGACTTTCCGTTCTTACGGTTCTCGCCATGGTTTCCCCCAATTGCCGCGACGGTAATTGAAGGGACAACTCGAGACCAGCGGATGAGAGCATCTCTCAAAAGGCGACGAGCAATCTTTACTTGGTCACGCCTATCGACTTCAACTGTGAATGTCTGAATGTCGTAGTGACCATCGCATCCTTCGACTAAATCGCCCAAACATAAAACCGTGATGGAATCTATCGGACGACCTAACTTCTTTAATTCCTTTAATCTGAACTCAACATCATCAATGGCTTGAAGCCAACGCCCTACTAATCCTTTGAGACCATCGCCATCTCTTTTACCTACTTGCCAGTCGGAGGCACAAACAACAAGACTTGCTCCGCCCTCAATTTCTTTTCTTTCGCGAGGTTTGTGTTTTTTAATTTCTGCAATAAGAGATTCAATGTCGGCGGTTTCTTGTCGCCCTTTGCGAACTACTTTGCCTTTCCATTGGCGATTGAGAATTCCTAAAGTATCGCCCCACACATTGAAAAGAACTGGTTCTACAACTGCAAAGTGTTCAGGGTCTAAGCCCCACATTCTTAATACTCCCGACCAATCGGGATGAGACTCACCCTCAACTGGAGGTGTAGTTATTGTGCCTTCGTCGCCCATCCATGTAACTCCAGGCGTCCATTCGGCTTGTCTTTGCCGTGGCTCAGTTTTTTGAACTGAGGCAATCTCTGTAGTCTTTAAGAGATTGTCTAAAGCGTCATCAATGTTCAATTGGACACTTACATCCGTCTTTGCCGAATAACCTTCTACGATGTCTACGCATAACATCAGAGCCTACCGCAATGTTAAATGTTGCTAACAATTCAACTAAGCGAGCAGAGTTAATCTTTTCATTCATCAATGCTTCTTTGAATTTAGTTCGTGCTGGTTCGGGCAACTCATTTGTAATCCTTCTTACAGAACAGCCGTCTTGAACCTTCCATACACCAACTAATTTATCAAGTGCTGATACAAACTCATCCTGATTTATTTTTGGATTTACAGCGGGGACAGCGGATACTCCACGGGCGCGTTGCGCTTTCGAAGAGGAGCCTGTCGCATTTCCAGCATCGCTGGAACTCATCGGTTGTTGCGTTTCTTCCATACGGGTCTACCACTCTCTCTAGTGGAGCAGACTCCTCGGTTACATCCTCACTAGGCATCGGAAATTCACCGAGATTAGTGGGCGGTACTTCGGGTCTACTCCTAACTGATTGACCGAACCCATAGGTTCAATACGCATAATATGCACCCCCGAGACCGTAGTTTCAACTACCGACGCGAGCAAAATTCTAATCGTGTCGGCTTTGTCTCTAGCCGTTGGATAGTCCTCGCGCCCTGCTCGGCAGATAATCTGAATCATTGGGTAATCAATACGGATACCACCTGCGCCCATAGTGAAGGCTGGGGAACTGCCTGAGTTCTCATAGACGGCAACGCAAGAATCAGGGGACTCGGGCAAGGTGCCAAGGAAGATGGATGTGCCGAGAGTGCCTTGGCTATTGGTCACAAGATAATCGCCTATTGATTCAAGAATGGTTGCCATTACATACTCCTACTTTTTAGAATGTGGATTATTCTACGCGAGATGTTATTTTGGATTTGGGCAAGAGATTCCATGAATGGTTGTTCAAGGTATTTAGCCTGTGTCGGTGCTTTATGGTAGTTGCCGATAATCTCATGGACATAGAGCGCGTAAGGCGCTGCTGGACCACCGTAAAAAATGTCCACATAAACGCCTTGACCTGAGCCTTGGATGGCGCTTACATCACCTGAGCCGCGAAGGGCGCTTGTATCAACTGGGACGAGAACTTGAGACTTGGCAAAAATAACTTGTGCCTCTTCGTAAATTGCTTGGGCAACTGCTTTGGGTGCATTTTGCTGTGCTGAACGGAGAACGGCTTGCAACTCAACATCACCTGTAAGGGTGAATGTATAGACATTTGCCATGACTACCGCCCGAATCGAATGACGGTGTGATGCGCTCCGTTTTCATCTGAGATGTTATGTACCCCATTTACCGTAAAAGTGTCCGCCCCAATGACCATTTTATGAGAAACCGCAATTGTTGTTGCTGGACCTTTTGTAATAAAACGCCCAACATCTACAACTTCAATACCTTGAACATCTTTAGATTTAACTGTGTCGTAAATAAGGCGACCAACAACAGTTGTATCACCGCTAAAAGTTGGTTTGTTGTACTTATCAACTGCGGTCTTGGCTGTAAAAACAACCGAGTCTGTCATAAACTCAGCGACTTTGGAGTAGATAGCATCAGCCATGTCTACTCCTACTCAGGAACGCGTTGTTCGTAGTTGCTGTTTGGGTTATCGTGAATACCAGCGTAGAAGTCTGTATTGAAATCAGTAACATTTCTATCGTCGGTTGAAAGCAAACTGTCAGCGTTAGCCTTCATTGTTGGAGGCGACTTACGCATTTTACGGTCAAGGAATGAGTTGGCAAGGTCTTGGTATTGCTTGCTCTTTGCTGTGTAGGACTCAGAAACAGAGATGTCTCCGACGCTCTTGGAGGTGCTATCTGCTAGGCGGCTAAAGCGTGAGATTAGAGTTTCACAGGCTGCGCGACAGATTTCATAAACATTTGTTCCCCACTCGGAAATAAGATAATCCAACTCCTCATCAGAAAACAATGCATCAGCCGTGACTGTATCGTTAATGAGAAAACGCACTTTATTACGGGTGCTAGTAGTTGGGTCTCCCGAGTAGGTAAAAGTCATTACATTCCACCGAGCATAAGCATCTGAGTTCGCGCAAGATTTAAGGCTTGCTTTACATTGACAGCATCGGTATCTGTTGATTCAGAGGCATCGCCTAGACCTGTAATTTTGTAAGTTCCAGCGGCTAAAGCGTTACCTAAAGTGCCTGAAGTAATTGTCGCGCTTGTTATCGCTGTGATGGCTGTCAAGTTACCAGTCGTAACTACTGTGCCAGTTGCATCAGGTAAAGTAATAGTTCTATCGGCGGTTGGGTTTACCACCGTTAAGGTAGTTTCACTTCCGTCATTGCTAGAACCCTCGAAAATAAGAGTAGCGCTAGTGCCGAGTTCTATTGACCCTGTAAATGTAGGAGTGGCTTTTAGAACATAATCATCTAACTCTGTATCAACATCTGTTGCTAAATTAAGAAAGTCAGTATGAACGGCAGGGTTATCACCCGCGGTTGGGTATCTTAAACCTTTAGTTGTTGTACCTGCCATTATGCAATCTCCTCAATCCAAGAAAGTGTCGGTTCATCCCAATTCCATTTTCCCGTTAAAGGAGCATCAACAGGGGCTACCCATATACCGCTCCCGTTACGAAGCCAAGATGGATATGGCTTTTCCGTATAAAAAACTCCATCAAATAAATCTCCACCTATAAAAGCAGGGTTTTCGTTTGTGTATTCAACCCACCCTTCGGCAGACCAATTATCATCACCAATACTTGTATTTACAACAAAATTATTTGCATCAATTAAAGCGAAGTATTTCAAGTTGTATACCTCACAACTACGACTCCTGCATAACCGTCTGTGCCTTTATTAGTAGAAGCATCGGCACCACCACCACCGCCCGCACCAAACATAGTTGAGGCAGTTGGCGGAGTGGTTGACCCACCAGTTTCTCTGTAACCGCTTCCAGCGCCGCTTCCACCTGCACCACCTGTTGTAGTAACACTATTATCAGTTTGTCCAGCACCACCACCGCCTGATGAAAGTGTAGTCATTCCTGAAAAACCAGTTACCGAAGAAAGATTTGAGTCTACTGTTGAAGTAGTCAAGCCAGCGCCACCTGCACCAGCAACACAAGAAGAACCACCTGAAGTTCCAGCCGCACCAGCACCTGAAGCACCGCCGCCACCACCTGCGGCTCTTAATCCAGTTCCATCGTGATTTCCAGCACCGCCAGTATTGGTATTTGAACCACTTGCCGCACCACCATTAGTAGTTCCGCCTTCACCTGAGCCGCCACCGCCCGAACCACCCGCGCCACCAGTTCTGTTCGTGCCATTAACATTACCATTTCCACCACCGCCACCAAGAGATTGAATATTTGCATTTGTTCCTACAAATGAAGATGTTCCTCCTTGTGAACCACGAACATTGACAGCAGTAGCACCCGCTCCACCAGTTCCAACTGTGACAGTAAAAGTTCCAGCGGCAAGACTTAGAGAGTTTGAAGAGAAATCATCAACTTCACCGCCGCCTCCACCGCCTGAGATAGCACTTCCACCGCCACCGCCCGCACCTACGGAAAGGATATTAACGGTTTTGGCACCACCAAGAACAAAACTGCCGTTTGTAGTAAACACATGATATGTGTAACCGCCAGCACTAGAAATAGTTCCTCCAGTTGAAGGAGGCTCAAAAGCACCCTTAGCAGAAGGCAGGGTAATAGAACCCGTAGTCAGCGAACTGACTTGGGCTGACGGAATCATTATCCGTTGGAGTCCTAGATGTGGTGTCATAAGAGTTAGCCTTCCCTTACAAACGGCGCGGAGATGCTTCCGTCTAAATTAACTACACAATTTTCATTATAGGATTTCGCAATTTCTAAGGCTTGTTCTGTTGTTATTGTAGTGAAAGACCATTCTCCCAAAGATGAAACATCTGATTCTTCTGAATACAT
>Ga0114973_10000111_pt1 | contig 53534 bp, 52 predicted proteins | sample M_140807_MF_Meta_FD_87025 | JGI IMG/M metagenome (GOLD analysis project Ga0114973, IMG submission 87025) | Freshwater microbial communities from Lake Montjoie, Canada to study carbon cycling - M_140807_MF_MetaG | ecosystem: Environmental > Aquatic > Freshwater > Lake | place: Lake Montjoie... | reverse complement strand
CTGCTTCTTGCACCTGGAGACTAACTGGGCTGATCGTGCTGAGACAATGCGCTCCTATGAGCTCATTGCGCGCTATGCTATCCCCAAGATAAACCAGCTCAACATTGCTAGGCAGGAATCAGAGCAATGGTTACGAGAAAATAATGAGGAGTTCCGCGGTCAGTTGAAGGCTGCTGTAAATGCAAAAATTGTTCAACATGCTGCTGAGAAAGGAGGCGAATTTATCTCTCCTGACCTAGCGAGTGGAATTTCTTGATTGTTAGCAGACGCTTTGAACACTTTCCGCGGCAGTTCGTTTTTACTGGTTTAATCTACAACGCTCCGATGCGGAAGGGCTGATCAAGATATTCAGAGGTGCTTTCAATGGCATCAGCAGTTGCGACCACGGGGACTGGAAGGGAACACGGTATTGACCCGCAAGGTGAATAGCAAACAGACGGGAGAGAGCGGTGCGAATTCAGTTGCCGACTTGTTGACGCTCTACGAAGTGATGCTGCTGATCCGGCATGCTGAGCAAAATCTGGCCACACTGTTCGCCAATGGGGAAATTCCCGGTTTCATTCACCTCAGCATTGGACAGGAAGCCGTTTCGGCGGGGGTAATGGCAGCGTTGCGCGACGAGGATACGATCGCTTCAACGCACAGAGGGCATGGGCATGCGCTAGCCAAGGGAATGGACCTTACTGGCTTTTTTCTGGAGCTCTTGGGTAAGGAAGAAGGATTGTGCCGGGGTCGCGGCGGCTCGATGCATGTTGCCCAGGCGTCGATCGGCATGCTTGGAGCCAACGGAATTGTCGGTGCAGGGATACCCATCGCGATGGGCAGCGCACTGGCCTTGAAACGCCGTAAATGTAATTCCGTCGCGGTGGCGTTCTTCGGCGATGGAGCTGTCGCAGAAGGCGTTCTTCACGAGACACTGAACATGGCGGCGCTATGGCAATTGCCGCTTCTCTTTCTTTGCGAGAGCAATGGATGGTCAGAATTCTCGCCGGTTGATCGACAGATTGCGGCCAGCCTGGACAAACTTGCCAACACCTTCGGCATCCCCTTTACCTCTGTTGATGGCAACGACGTATACCAAGTGGCAAATGTTGCGGCAGCTATAGTAGGGGATATTCGTGGTGGCGGCGGCCCGCAATTTCTGGAGTGCAAAACCACCCGTGTCCGGGGGCACTTCGAAGGAGACGCGCAGAAATATCGTCCAGCCGTTCAACTCGCTGATTTGGAAAGCAGCGATCCGATCCGTCGCGCCCGCGAAGTCTTGTTCGAGGCTGGAGGCAGTGAAGCCGAGATAAATGGGGTCGATGCGCGGGTGATACAGAGAGTTGCGGAAGCGATTGAGCAGGCAAGAAAAGGAACAGACCCCGATTTTGAAGCCGCCGTCCTTGACGTCTATGCGAAAGGATCCGCCGTATGACTGAAATACGGTTCGGTCGAGCCATTGGTATGGCGATCGCTGATGCGATGCGTGAAGACGATCGGGTTATCCTTCTCGGCGAGGATGTCGCAGCCTATGGCGGATCGTTCGGAGTTACGCGCGGACTGCTTGAGGAATTCGGCGAAGACCGCGTGCTTGATACTCCGATATCCGAGGCATCGCTCGCCAGTGCGGCACTGGGTGCTGCCTTATCCGGCCTCAAGCCGGTACTCGAGATCATGTTTATGGATTTTGTGACTTTCACCATGGACGCAATGGTAAATCAGGCTGCCAAGGCGCGCTTCATGTTCGGAGGTCAGTTTTCCGCTCCAATGGTACTAAGGACGCCGCATGGGGGAGGGCTCAATGCCGGGCCTCAACATTCGCAGTGTCTGGAAGCCTGGTTTGCCCACGTTCCGGGGTTAAAAGTAGTCTGCCCCTCAAACCCAGCAGATGCCTACGGGCTTATGCGCGCAGCGATCGATGATCCTGATCCAGTGATCTTCGTAGAGAACAAGGCACTTTATGCGGCGAAGGGCGACGTGCCTGAAAATGGCTATGCCACACCGATCGGCTCTGCACATATCGCTCGAGAGGGTAAAGATGTGACCGTGGTTACCTACGGTGCCATGGTTGGGGTTGCTTTTGAAGCGGCCGAAGCACTTGCTGGAGAGGATATCGATCTCGAAATCATTGATCTCCGCACGATACAGCCTTGGGACGAAGAAACAGTGCTTCTTTCCCTTTCGAAAACCCACAATCTGGTGGTGTTGCACGAAGCTGTCGAAGCATTCGGTGTTGGGGCGGAAATAGCTGCACGCATGGTCGACATCGGCTTTCACGAACTCGACGGGCCGATTATCCGCGTTGCTGCACCATTCATGCCAGTGCCCTTTGCGCAGTCACTCGAAGCGTCTTACCGGCCTGATGCAAGGAAAGTTATTGATGCCGTGCGGCGCACCCTAGCCTGAGGAAAAAGCAATTATGGAACACCCAATTCTCACTGATCTCCGAGATGGAGGCGTGGCGATATTGACGATAAATCGTCCGAGCGCGCTCAATGCACTCGATACCGAGACCCTGCACGCCTTCTCTAAGTCATTTAAAGACCTCGAAAACAACAAGAATGTAAGGGTCATCATAATTACCGGCGCTGGTGATAGATCCTTCGTTGCAGGGGGAGACATCGGTGACTTGAACTCCCGTCAAGGGCTTGCGCACTACGAACAGCTTGCCGAAACGCTTCATACGACCTTTCGAATGGTCGAAGCTTGCGACAAGCCGACGATAGCTGCGGTTAACGGGTGGGCACTGGGCGGCGGCACCGAACTTTTGCTCTGTACTGACATTCGCTTGGTGTCAGAAAACGCAAAGCTGGGGCTTCCCGAGATTAACCTTGGATTGTTTCCAGGTGCAGGTGGTACACAGCGGCTCATGCGCCAGATTCCTTTATGTCGAGCGAAGGAAATGATGTTTACTGGGGCTCCCATAACGGCCCGCGAGGCCGTCGACCTTGGGCTTGCCAATCGAGTAGTTGCTCAAGCCGCGTTACTTGACGATACTGTCGAACTTGCCAAGGCCATAGGAACCAAATCGCCGCTCGTACTCAAGCTTCTCAAACGGACGCTTCGAGCTGGCACCGAAATGCCCCTCGGTGCATCCCTAGCCTACGAGCAGGCAATGATCGGACTGGTACTAGATAGTTCAGATGCACACGAGGGGTGTAATGCTTTCTTAGCGAAGCGCCCTGCTCAATTCACCGGAACCTGAAATGGCCATTACCAATAACATTGTGATGCCGCAGCTCGGGCTGACCATGTCCGAGGGAGTGCTTTCGGAATGGATGGTCGCCGTCGGCGACAAGGTGGAAGCGGGTCAGATCCTGTTTGTCGTTGAGACCGATAAAATGGCGACCGAAATCGAGGCACCCGGCCCGGGCGAGATTACCGAGCTGATAGCCGGAGTGGGAGAAACCTTTCTGGTTGGGGAGGTGCTTGCCAAGTGGAGCGGCGGGGGGGTCGCTGGAGCTGGAGGGCCAACGGAAAAGGACGCTTCGTCTGATGCTAAGTCTGCTGCAACTAAATCCTCTACCGTCGATGAACCTCCACAACCCGGCCCCAACTTGGACGTTGCGGATAAAAAGCATGGGGCGCGCGCGGAGGCCAGTCCGCTCGCGCGCCGTATTGCCAAATCGGAAGATATCGATCTGAACGCGGTCATAGGGACTGGAACCAATGGTCGAATTAAGGCTCGTGATATCAAGAAGCCTCCCGAACAAGGGACCGACGAACAAATTGGCTTTCACGGGAAATCAACCCGCTCGACTCCCACAGCTCTCGAAGCGACAATAGCTCGCCGACTTAGCGAAGCGAAGCGGGACATTCCGCATTTCTATCTTGCAGTTGAAGCTGATGCCGGCCCGATGCTCGCGGCGCGACAGCAGCTAAATGCCGACCAATCAGGGTACCGGCTGAGCATCAATCACTTTTGCCTGGCTGCTGTGGCTCGCGCCTGGGTTGATCACCCGCTTGCCAATCGCGTTTGGGACAATGGGGAGTTTCTGTCATTTTCGGGGGTCGACGTTGGCCTAGCAGTGGATACCTCGAGGGGATTGTTTGCACCGGTCATTCGCAATGCGGGAGCCCTGAGCCTGAACGAAATTGCCCGCGCTGCTGACGGGTTAGCTAAAGGCGCGCGAGACGGGCGTCTTCATCGGGACGCACTTACCGGCGGCGCGGTGACCGTCTCGAATGTTGGTCGACATGCGGTTAGCTATTTGACGCCTATCGTAAATCCTGGACAATCGGCGATTCTCGGTGTTGGAAGAATTCGCAAGACTTTTCGCCCAGATGAAAACGATCATCCCGTCAGCTGCGATGAAATCGGACTAGTCCTTGCGTGTGATCATCGTGTTTTCAATGGTGTGGCTGCTGCTGAAATTTTGGGGTCTATCGTTTCCTATCTAGAGCAGCCTCTTCGGCTGCTCAGAGCTTAAGGAACATGACGAGCCCTATTCAGCCGAGTTAGTTGTAATGTAACTTCGGGTTGACGGTCTCCCAGTTTCAATTCCAGAAGGTTCTTATTCAAACTGGAGAAAAAACAGGAAGGGCGATAGCCCATTTTGCATAATACTGGCTCGCATATTAAAACGCCAAAAGAAATCCCAAAAGGACTCTTGTGTTTTATGTTATCCACTAGCTCATGAAGGGCGCACCCATACATAGCTTGCCTCAGAGCGTTATTAACCGCCGCCAAATTTAGAAATAATTTGTTGTATTCGCGCAGCTAGCTCATCGATTTTGCCACGTAATTCGTTTTCCATACCTATTATTGAGACGCTATGGGTCATCACGTTAGCGTGGTCCTTATAGGGCACCGCTATTACGAGCATGCCCGCAAGATAATTGGCCCTGTCGAGGCCGAACCCGCGCACCCTCGTCTCTTCGATCTCTTCAATCCATGCTTCATAGCTTGGGGGGTTATGCCAGCTAAGCTTCTCGAATTCGTGTCTCAGTGTTTCTTCGTCGAACTCAGAAAAGGCGGCATAGCATCGACCAGTTGCACTCAAGAGGCTCGGAAACCGGCTTCCTAATTGTACATTGAGGTTTACCACCCGGTCGGGATAGGCAACCGCGAGCACGGTCGAGCGTTTGATTCCGAAGATCCTAACCGTAGTCACCGTCACTTTAAATTGCGCTGCCAAGAGCGTAAGGTCGTCCTGCAGCGCACGCAAGGACGTGTTTTCACGCAACATGCGCGAGGATAACTCCACCAATCCGAAGTCGAGCGAGTACTTCTTGCTCGCGAGATCGACTGCGACGAAATGCTCATCAACCAGAACACGCAGAATATGAAGGCAGGTGCTGGTAACGAGCCCTAGCTTGTCGCTTATGTCCTTCAACCCGAGCGGATGTTTGGAATCTCCCAACAGTCGCAGGATCGCAATGGCCCGCGACACAGCAGGAACTGGTCGAATTCTAGGCTTTCTTTTTTTTGGGTGCTCTGTTGCGCCCATTAAGTTGCCTATCTTCGCATTGTCAAAACTCACACTAGATCCCTCGCCTAAATACAGTCCTTCCCCCTGACTGGCTATGTCGGGCTCCGAGACTGGAAAAAATACAACATTTTCACCATCTAAAACCACCCAGCCAATGAAGCGGCAACGCCGCTAATTCATGCAGACATCCGTGTCAAATGTTATGACGTCGGGCGCATTCAATAGGCCCTGGGCCTGGATATTCAGGAGTATAACTCGTCATGATCACTAATAAATTAACCAGCAATCATCCCTCCATCGATAATATGTTCTGATCCGGTGATAAATGAGGAATCATCTGAAGCGAGAAAAACAACTAACTTTGCTACTTCATTAGGTTGTCCAAATCTATGCATTGGAATTACTTTTAAAGCTGCTTCGCCGCCGTCTCTTATAGCGTCCTCATTCATCGGAGTTTTTACATATCCGGGGTGTATCGAATTAACCCTGATATTTTGCGCCGCAACTTCCAGTGCAACATGCTTCGTCATTCCTCTAATTGCAAACTTACTTGCGACATATGCAAGGTTAGGGGAACCAAGGCATGCCAGCATGCCAGCAATCGATGAAATGTTAATAATCGAGCCGCCCCCAACTTCTCTCATCGCAGGGATGACCGCCCGCATACCTAGGAATACCGCCGTCTGATTTACGCCGCAAATGGTCTGATAGGTCTGAAGATCGAGCGATGTTGTCTCGGAAACTACGCCTACTATGCCAGCATTATTGACCAATATGTCGATTGATCCGAACGCCTTCTTTGTTTCGCTGACCACCCGACTCCATCCGTCCTCATCCGTGACATCATGTTCGATGAACATCGCGCGCCCGCCCAAGTCGGCAGCAATAGCTTCTCCTTGCTTTGTCTTGACATCTGTTAGGACTACATTCGCACCGTTCGCATGCAGCTCAAAGGCAAATGCTGCACCCATGCCCTGCGACCCTCCGGTCACAATCGCTGTCTTGCCGGCAAGTTTCATTTGCAACCCCATTATAATTTTGTGATCGGAAGGCTCAATTTTTATCTAATTTGCATAATGGACGTAAAATTTTTAATTGTCAAATATACCTTTAATTTGTTTATAGACAATTAAAAAGAAGTCTGGAAATTAAGCCCAGCTAACCGGGCGCGCAGAATAGTATGTAAGGAGGAACTGTGGGCCCCATTAACCAGAATAGGGTGGTGGTACCCCCGTGGGGTCTCGTTGGCTGGGTTTTTGAAGGGGTGGGGGGGTAAGAGTTATCAGCACTCCCGCAGGCCAATAACGGGTTGTGTCCGTCAAAAGTCCGACCTACATTTCAAGTTCCCCGAGGGGAATGCAGTTAAGTCATTGAAAGTAATGGTAGACGCTGAGGGGTTCGAACCCACGACCCGCTGATTAAGAGTCAGCTGCTCTACCAACTGAGCTAAGCGTCCCCATTTCGGGATGGCCAGATGCGCAGTCCCGTTTGGAGCGCCGCCTTTGATGCTATTCGCGGCCTTTGTCAAGCACACCTGCGGGATTTATTGGAATTGACCATGCTTTGAGCCAGGATGGCGTTCGATGGACATGATGATGCCCACGCATAACATCATCGTCAGCATCGACGATCCGCCATGACTGACGAAGGGCAGAGGTATTCCAGCAACTGGGGCGAGGCCAACCACCATCAGTAAATTGATCATGATGTAGAAGAATATCGTGCAGGTCAGGCCCGCGGCGACCAATTTTCCGTATCGTGTCTTGCTCTGCACCGCGACGTTTAAGCCCCAGCGCATCAGCATGAAATAGAGGAACAGGATGAAAAAGCCGCCAATGATGCCCCATTCTTCCGCCATTGTCGCAAAGACAAAGTCTGTATGACCTTCGGGAAGATAATCGAGATGGCTTTGTGTGCCATTGCCAAAGCCCTTGCCAAAGATGCCACCTGATCCAATCGCGATTTTTGACTGGGTGATATGATAGCCGGTGCCAAGAGGGTCATTTTCAGGGTTGAGGAAAATCAGAACCCGGTCTTGCTGATACGCCTTCATACCAAAAAAATAGACCAATGGCGCAACAACCGCGAGGGCCGCGCCAGCGCCGATGAAGTAGATCAGCGGTAGGCCCGCCATGAAGCCAACAACGCCAAGCCCAAAGGCGTAAGCGATAGCGGCGTCAAAATCCGGCTGGATGATAACCATTGCGCTTGGCAGGATCAGGATTAAAATAAGTGGCCATATCGCTTCAATGCCATATATCCGGTTTGGCGGAAGCCGGTCGAAAAACCATGCCGCCGCCAGCACCATCGCTGGCTTCATTAATTCGGAAGGCTGAAGCGTGATAATGCCTAGGTTGATCCAACGCTGACTTCCGCCGCCGACAAACCCCATGAGTTCGACGACCACGAGCAAGAGCAAAAGCAGCAGGTACAATGGGAAAGTTATTGATTTCCAAAATCCCAGTGGCATCCGTGACATCGCGATCGCCAGTAAGAGCAGTGCTATAAAGCGCAGGACATGCTTGCCTGCCCATGGTTCCAGATGACCACCTGCTGCCGAATATAAGACGGTTGCGCCAAAGCCCACCAGCGCCATCAGAATGAAGATTACGCGCCAGGGCAAGGCGGCGATGGGCGCAGGGACTATGCCGTTCATATTGTCGGATCCAGCGGCGGCGGCGCGGCGGCCTGCCCCTGGAACGTCGCGTATTTGGCCGCCATACGTTGTTCGATATTACCGCCCCAGCCTGCCTCTAGCGCTTCCAGCGAAGCCATGGCCTGCGCACGGTCGTACAAGAAGGTCAGAACATCTTTTGCAATGGGTGCTGCTGCACGCGCGCCACCCATGCCGTGTTCGATCACAACCGATGCGGCGTACCGCGGTGCGGCAACGGGTGCAAAACATACGAAAAGCCCGTGATCACGATATTTCCATGCCCCGGACTGTCCGCGTTGCGCCCCTGCGATGCGGCGCACTTGCGCGGTGCCGGTTTTGCCCGCCATCGTTATGTTTTCAAGCTGCAGTTTGCTGCGCACGGCTGTGCCGGCGCCATTGACAACCAAGTTCATGCCGTCTCGTACAACATCAAGATGTTCGGTTGGAAAGGAGAGGGGCTTTGGCGCCACCCGTTTTTTCAACAATATTTCGGGCTGCACATGCAAGCCAGAGGAAATGCGTGCAGCCATCACAGCCAATTGAAATGGGCTTGCGATGATATAGCCTTGTCCAATGACCGCGTTAAGCGTGTCGGATTCTGTCCATTTCTGGTCATATTTGCGCATTTTCCAAGCGCTGTCGGGCACGGTGCCATAGCGTTGCGAAGGGAAAGGCAGCGAAAATTCCTGACCAAGGCCTAACTCCCGCCCGACAGGGGCGATATTGTCATAACCGATCCGACGCCCCATCGCATAAAAATAGGTATTGCAGCTTTTCATGATAGCCGTGCGCATGTTTACTGCGCCATGGCGCCCGAGGCATTTGAACACGCGATTGCCAAGTCGATACCCGCCGTTGCAGACAACCGTCTCATCAGGGTCAATGCCTTGGCGCAACATCGCGAGGCCAGCGACTGGTTTTAATGTAGAGCCCGGGGGGTAAAGCCCCTGCAACGCCTTGTTCAGCATGGGGATATGGTCATCGCTGTTCAGCATTTTCCATTCGACCCGGCCAATGCCATCGGAAAAACTATTGGGATCGTAACATGGCATCGATGCCATGGTTAGAATGTCGCCTGTGAGACAATCGAACACGACAACTGACCCTGATTCCAGACCAAGCCGGCGGGCAGCATAATTATGCAGATCAATGTCGATCGTGAGTTGGACGGGCTTTCCAGGAATGTCGGGTCGTGTGGCGAGGTCACGGATAATTTTGCCACGCGCGGTAACCTCCGTGCGCTTTGCCCCCGGTTCGCCCTGCAAACGGTCTTCTAACGTCTTTTCAAGGCCGTCCTTGCCGACCTTAAACCCTGGCGTAATCAGCAACGGCTTTTTGCTCTTCTGATATTCCTCGGCCGATACGGTGCCAACATAGCCAATCAGATGACCGACGGCTGCGCCGCTTGGGTAAAAGCGCGAATAACCCTGACGCGGGCTAACACCGAGAAGGTCAGGCAAGCGGACGCTGACGGCGGCAAATCGTTCATAATCCAGGCCGGCGGCAACTTGCACAGGTTGAAACCCTTGCGCGTTCTTGAGCTCGCGGTGAATGCGGTCAACATCATCGGTGGAAAGCGTCAGCAATTCCGCCAGTGTGCGGACCGTTTCATCCTTTTGCACCAGCCGATCCGGAATGATGTCGACCCGAAAGTCAGCGCGGTTGGTGGCAATTGGTTTGCCATATCGGTCGACGAACCAGCCCCTGCGCGGGGGAATGATAGTCAGATTAACGCGGTTGCTTTCGGCCAATAGCTCGTATTTTTCATTATCGGCGACTGCGATATAAGACATACGCGCAGCCACAGTCAGGCCAATAGCTGCCTGCACGCCGCCGACAAAAACGGCACGTCGTGAGAAGGTGAAATCAAGCTGCCCTGATGTGGCTTGCTTTTCGATTTTCATGTTGCCAATCGCCAGCTGTCGAGACGCGCACATATGCGCACGACGAGTGGATATAGCAATATCGACAATATAATCTGGGGCATTAACAAACTCGGTTCAGGTGCTGCGTGGGCAAGGCCAGCGATCCATAACCCGCCAAGTAAAACGGCCGTTATGAGCAAGGCTGCAATGAGCCAGTCCTGAAAATAATCACGCCAGATGGCGCGTGAATCGATAATCTCGAGAGCCAGCATCGCAAGGGACCAAAGCAGGCCAGCGCTGCCGAAGGGCTGACCACTGAAAAGATCGTCCATCAAACCAAAGGGAATGCCAGACCACACGGGAAGCAAGCCAGGACGCATCAAGCGCCAACCGAGCATCATCAAAAGGCCGAAGGGCGGCAACAACGGTTCCGCTGTAAATATGGGCAAGGTCGTGACCATCGACGCCAGAATGACCGAGGTAATCGGGATCGCCAACATTTTCAGTAACGATTGTTCGCGGTCAAAACGGCTTTCATATTCGCGTCCCGGCCGTGTCGGTAGGCGGATAGCGGTTATCGGAATTTTCACTCTTTAATCTCTTTGGTCTTGCCGTCAGGGGCGGCAGCTTGTTGGGCCGCTCGGGCTGCGCCCTGATATTGTTGCATGACGATTGCATAAGGCGTGTTGCCGGGGTCAGCAAAAGGGATGGCCAACGCACCATCGCTGGTTTTGCGAATGACGCGGGCAAAGGGAGTGTTCGGGCGGTACAAGCCGCCATTGCCGGAGGTTACAATAACGTCACCTACCCTAAACGGACTTTCGCCCAAGTTTAGTGGCTTGATGAGAACTGTTCCGTTGCCAAGCCCTGCTGAAAATGCAGGTAGGCCATCACTCACGCGCATCACGGGCACCAGATTTTCGGCGTCCGTTACCAACAGAATTCGGGCAGTTGTTGGGCCGACTTCAATAACACGGCCTATGAGCCCCGCGGGGCCTCGCACTGGTTGTGCACGTTCCACGCCATAATTGCGACCGACCGACAAGGTCGCGACCCGCCGGGTGCTGGATGCGGTAGAGCTAATGAGCCGGCCAACGGCGATTTGCTGCTCGCCTTCGTCGGTTAGTTTTAGCAACCCCCGCAGCCGCGCATTTTCAACGCGAAGCGCGCGCGCTTCGATCAATTTGCTCCGGTTGGCTCGTGCTTCTTTTTCGAGTGTCACATTTTTAGAGGCAGCGTCTATATAGGCGGACGCATCATGCGTAATGGCCTGTGTGGACACTCGAAGCGCGCTGAAAATACGCGCGATCGGGGCGGTGATTTCTGCACCAAAGGTCCTAAGAGCAGCAAAGCCAGTTGGATCAACGACCGATATCGACAGAAGCAGCGCAGCCACTATTGTCCCTGCAGTCGCAGCCACATAGGTTACGAACAGGCTATATTGCGCCTTCCGGGAAAATCCGGGGCGCCGATGCGGTGGCGGCGCCATCCCAACCTCGCCTTAGGCGGTGAGCAGGACGCCGCGGAAGATCGGGTCTTCCATGGCCCGGCCAGTGCCGATAGCAACGCACGTCAACGGGTCTTCGGCAACCGTAACGGGCAGGCCGGTTTCATCACGCAGAAATTCGTCAAGACCGGCCATCAAAGCGCCGCCACCTGTCAGAACAATTCCTTGATCTACGATGTCAGCCGCCAGTTCTGGCGCAGTGTTTTCAAGCGCAACGCGCACACCTTCGAGGATGGTGCCGATCGGTTCCGATAAGGCTTCGGCAATCTGCCCCTGATTAATCGAAATTTCCTTCGGCACGCCGTTTACAAGATCGCGGCCCTTGATGTGCATCGTCTCTCCAATGCCATCGGCTGGAGGACGGGCGGTTCCAAAATCCTTCTTGATCCGCTCGGCGGTTGCTTCCCCGATAAGCAGGTTATGGTGTCGTCGAACATAGGACACAATCGCCTCGTCCATCTTATCACCACCGGTCCGAACGGAGGTTGTGTAAGCAAGGCCGCGCAAGGACAGGATAGCAACTTCAGTCGTTCCGCCGCCAATATCGACAACCATGGAACCAATGGGTTCAGTTACCGGCATATTTGCGCCAATGGCAGCCGCCATGGGTTCCTCGATAAGGAACACCTGAGACGCACCCGCATTTGAGGCCGCGTCGCGAATCGCGCGGCGTTCAACTGAGGTTGAACCCGATGGAACGCAAATGACGATTTCAGGATAGCTAAACATGTGGCGCTTGCCGTGTACCTTGTGGATGAAGTGCTTAATCATCTGCTCGGCAACATCAATGTCGGCAATCACGCCATCACGCAGCGGGCGAATGGCTTCGATGCTGTCCGGGGTTTTACCCATCATCAGCTTCGCGTCGTCGCCAACCGCCTTCACGCGCTTGATACCATTCAGCGTTTCAATCGCCACAACCGAAGGTTCGTTCAGGACAATGCCTTGGCCACGGACATAAACCACCGTGTTGGCGGTGCCGAGATCAATTGCCATATCCTGCGATGCGAAACGGAAAAACTTGCCAAATACCATGTAATATCCACCCATTCCGGTTTGGTGAGAGTCCTTTGGAGCAAGCCCAAATAATCGCGCGATCCTAGCGGAATTTGCTGTTTTACAAAACAGATATTTGGCTGGATTGCGCACTATTAAGGAGTCGCTTGAGGAGTGCGCTTGGGCTAGGAACCTACAGATGTCAATAAGAAGGCTCCCCGAAAATCTCGTCAACCGGATTGCCGCCGGTGAAGTGGTCGAAAGACCAGCCAGCGCGTTGAAGGAACTGGTTGAAAACGCCATCGATTCGGGCGCGCGAAATATCATAGTGCGCTTAACCGCCGGTGGCATTGATCTGGTTGAAGTCACTGACGATGGCTGTGGCATGTCGCCCTCGGACATGGCGCTGGCGCTTGAACGGCATGCGACATCGAAATTGCCCGATGAAAATATTGAAATGGTCTCGACGCTTGGGTTTCGGGGTGAGGCTTTGCCCTCCATTGCCAGCGTGTCAAAAATGACCCTGGAAAGCAGGCCGGCAGGCGCCGAAGGCTGGACTCGAACGGTGGATCATGGCGTGGTGACGGGGGAGGGACCGGCCGCTTTACCGCATGGCACGCGGGTGCGGGTTGAAAACCTGTTCGGCAATGTGCCCGCACGGCGCAAATTCCTGCGCAGCGCGCGCGCCGAATATGCTGCTGCTCTGGACACTATGAAGCGGCTTGCGATGGCGCGGCCGGACATCGGCTTTGTGGTTGAGCATGACGGGCGGCGTGTGTTGGCGGTGCAGCCTACCTCGGCGCGGCCTGAACGTGTGGCGGCTTTGACCAGCAGCGAACTTATCGACAATAGCGTTGCGCTCGATTTTGAACGCGAAGGCGTCCGCCTTGGCGGCGTGGCCAGCCTGCCGACCTATAATCGCGGCGTTGCCGACCATCAGTTTCTGTTCGTCAATGGCCGTCCGGTGAAGGACAGGCTTCTCATCGGCGCGGTGCGCGGGGCTTATGCCGAAATGCTGGCGCGTGACCGGCATGCCGTGGTTGCCCTGTTTTTGGACCTGCCGCCAACTTTGGTCGATGTAAACGTCCACCCAGCTAAGACAGAGGTGCGCTTTCGTGACCCTGCGCTCATCCGCGGGATGATCGTGTCGGGCCTGCGCCATGCGTTGGATCAATCCGGCTTTCGCAGCGTGCAAAGGCCCTCCGCCGACGCGCTCTCCGCGTGGCAGCAGGAACCGATTCAGACCGCGCAAGGCGACATATTTGCGCGCCCTGTGACTGTGGGGGCAACCGCCTATCAGGGGCAATATGGCCAACGGCACAGCTATCCGTCGGTCTATGAAAACCGCAGCAGCTTTGCCGATTTGGGCGCAATCCCCGGCGAAGATCTCGCGCCCTTATGGGGCAGGGCCGCCGAAGCGCACGAACCCGTCCCCGACCGCGGGCGCAATCCGCTTGGCGTTGCGCGCGGACAAGTCGCCAACACCTATATTGTGGCCGAGGCGGAAGACGGGCTTGTCATCGTCGATCAGCACGCCGCGCATGAACGGCTGGTGCTTGAACGTATGCGCAAGGTCATGGCCGCAGCGGGCGGCGCAGTGCCATCGCAAGCGTTGCTGCTCCCCATCGTGGTGGAGTTGGAAGAGCCCGCCTGTGACCGGCTTGAGGCGCGGGCGGAGGAGCTGTCTGCCTTCGGCTTGGACGTCGAACGCTTCGGACCCGGCGCAATGCTCGTGCGCGCCACGCCAGCCGTTCTGGGCGATGGCGATGCGAAGGGGTTGCTTGAGGACCTAGCCGACGATCTCGCGGCTTATGACGACGCGCTGTCGCTTAAGGAGCGTATTGACCATGTCGCCGCAACCATGGCCTGCCATGGCTCCGTCCGCGCAGGCCGTGTGTTGTCCGTCACCGAAATGAACGCCCTTCTGCGCGAAATGGAAGTTACCCCACATAGCGGCCAGTGCAACCATGGCAGGCCGACTTGGGTGAAGTTGGCATTAGGCGATGTGGAGAAGCTTTTTGGACGGAAGTGAGGCGCTGGGGTTGAAGTAAGACCTTTCTTACTTTTAGCGGTCGCTACGCAAAGCCATGCAACTCAAACATTAAATCGAAACAACATAATATCCCCGTCTTTGACAAGATATTCCTTGCCTTCTGAACGCCATTTGCCGGCTTCTTTCGCGCCGGCTTCGCCGCTATACTGCACATAATCTTCATAGGCCATGGTTTCGGCGCGGATGAAGCCTTTTTCGAAATCGCTGTGAATGGCACCGGCGGCATTTGGCCCGGTTGCGCCTTTGTGGACAGTCCATGCGCGGGCTTCTTTGGGACCAACGGTGAAGAAGGTGATGAGGTGAAGCAATTCATAGCCTGCGCGAATGACGCGGGCCAGGCCGGTTTCGGTGAGGCCAAGGTCGTCTAGGAATACTTCGCGATCCTCAGGCGGCATTGTCGAAATTTCGGCTTCGATCGCGGCCGACACGACGACGGCTTCGGCGCCTTCGGCCCTCGCCTTTTCAAAGACGCGGGCGGACAGCGCATTGCCATTGGCCGCGCTCGCCTCTTCGACGTTGCAGACATAGAGCACGGGTTTCGCGGTCAAAAGCTGCGCCATTTGGAAATGCCGCTCTTCTTCGGCATCGTCGCGCTTGGTCAGGCGCGCGGGCTTGCCGTCGCGCAGCAGGTCAAGCGCACGGCCAAGTACAAGCGCGCTGATTTTGGCTTCCTTGTCGCCCTGTGTGCCTTTTTTGACGAGGTTCGGGACGCGTTTTTCAAGGCTTTCTAGGTCGGACAGCATCAATTCGGTCTCGACGGTCTCCGCGTCCGAAATCGGATCAATTTTGTTGTCGACATGCTGAATGTCGTCATCTTCGAAACAGCGCAAGACGTGAACAATCGCGTCCACCTCACGAATGTTGCCCAAAAACTGGTTGCCAAGCCCTTCGCCCTTTGACGCCCCGCGGACGAGACCAGCGATATCCACAAAGCCAAGCTGCGTTTCTATGATCTTCTGACTACCGCCGATTTTAGCGATTGTTTCCAGCCGGGGATCGGGCACGGCGACATTGCCGATATTGGGCTCAATCGTGCAGAACGGATAGTTTGCCGCCTGCGCCGCTGCTGTCTGCGTCAACGCATTGAACAGGGTGGACTTGCCCACATTGGGAAGGCCCACAATACCGCATTTGAAACCCATAAAATCCTCGTCAATAATGATATGCAGCGGCCCTAGGCGACGTTCGGCAGCAAGTCCACCAATGCGATGACACAAGCATCGTTAAACGGGCTTAATCCTGATGCAACCGCATGGCGACGTCATTCATGAAGCGGACGTCATCGCCCTTAGCCAGCCAATCGGCTTCGGCTGATACTGCGCCCAGCAAGTCGGCCAGATCGTCAATCTCGCTCTTGTGAAAATTGCCGAGCACATAACCGGTTACGCGGTCTTTGTTGCCCGGATGGCCAATGCCCAGCCGCACGCGGCGGAAATCTGCACCGATATGGTCGGTGATAGAGCGGATGCCATTATGGCCAGCCGCGCCGCCGCCGATTTTAACTTTTACCTTAAACGGGGCAAGATCGAGCTCGTCGTAAAAGACGGTGACATCCTTGGGCTCAAGCTTGTAGAAATCCATCGCTGCGCGGACGCTGCGGCCGCTTTCGTTCATGAACGTCGCGGGCTTGAGAAGGATGATTTTGTCGGAACCAATGCGCAGTTCCTGAACCCAGCCCAAGAATTTCTTGGCAGGTATTGGAAGATCGTAAATTTCGGCAAGCGCATCAAGCGCCATGAAACCGATATTGTGCCGGTGCATCGCATAGGTGGCGCCTGGATTACCGAGACCTACCCATAATTGCATCGCGCGTATCCCTTGGGGGAATATCCGGGGCGGACCGAAACCCAGCCCCGGAGATAGATTTAAGCTTCGCCTTCGGCGGTAGTGTCACCCTCGGTCGACTTGAGCGCCGATGGTGCAACGATGGTCGCAATGGTGAAATCGCGGTCAGTGATCTTGCTTTCCGAACCCTTAGGCAGCTTTACGTGGCTGATGTGGATCGAATCGCCAATGTCAAAGCCTGCAACATCGATTTGGATGTCGTCAGGGATTTTGTCATTTTCGCAGATGAGTTCAAGTTCGTGACGCACGATGTTCAAAACACCACCGCGCTTCAACCCAGGTGAAGCGTCTTCGTTGATGAATGCGACAGGCACTTCGATATCCACCTTCGCGCCCTTGACGATGCGCAGGAAATCAACATGTGTTGGACGATCGCTGACAGGATTAAATGCAACATCCTTTGGGATTGTGATCTGTTTTTTGCCACCAAGTTCGATCTCGACAACGCTGTTCGAAAAATGGCCAGTCATCAACAATTTGATGAGCGCCTTTTCTTCGACATGGATGAGTTCGGGTTCTTGTTTGTTGCCGTAAATTACGGCGGGCACTCGGTTTTGACGACGCAATTCGCGGGAGGCTCCCTTGCCTGCCCGATCGCGCGTCTCTGCCGACAAAGTCAGCTGATCGCTCATGTTGTTTCTCCAAAAAAAGTTACCTTGCCGCCACGCCTCCAGGGATGACCATGCACGACAAGCGGGCGCCTATATGTGGGTTGCGCTGCAAATGCAAGCTTAGTGCGGAATTAGGCCAACGCTTTGTAGAGGCTGAACAGGCTGGTGGCTATGAGCACGGAACTTACCGCGAACAGCAGTTTGCGCGGTTGAATCCGCTTTGCGATCAATGCACCAAATGGCGCCGCCAACAATCCGCCGATAAGCAGCCCGCCGGTCACGACGGTAAATGCTTCCAATCCGATGGTCAAAATGAAGGTCAAGGAAACTGCGACAGTCAAAAAGAATTCTGCCGTGTTCACCGTGCCTATTGTTTTGCGCGGGTCTGCGCCTTGAATCAGAAGGTTGGACGTGACCACAGGGCCCCAGCCGCCGCCGCCCGATGCATCGAGAAAACCGCCGATAAGACCCAGCGGCATAGTTACTTTAGGGTCGCGTGGTTTTTGCTCATGCGTGAAGTTCCATGCCTTATGCAGCAAGTAAAAGCCGATCAGCGTAAGATACCCCATAACAAAAGGCCGGGCGGCCTCAGTGTGGATGTTCGCCAACAAATATGCCCCTGTGCAACCACCAATGACGCCGGGAATGGCGATGCGGCTAAACAGTTTCCAATCGACATTTTTGTGGAACACATGGCTGATGCCCGACGCGCCGGTGGTGAACATCTCAACAAAATGCACGCCGGCCGATGCGCGGGCAGGCGCAACGCCCATGACGCTGACCAGCAAGGTGCTGCAGATGACGCCAAAGGCCATACCAAGCGCTCCGTCGACTAATTGCGCCGCAAAGCCAACGGCGATGTAAGGCGCAACAGCAGACCAATCGACGTTGGTAACATATTGAAGCATCTAAACCTGGCCCTCTGTTCCGGAATGCGGATCCATAATCAGTAGCACTTACATTAGCCACAGCTTTGTATCCCGCTAATTTGTTTATGCCGCCCAAGGAACTGTTTAGCCGCAGCGGCAGCAACGATGACCGATGGATTACTCTGCTGCCTGCAGATAGATGTCCGCATCCACGACATCTGACAGGTTGATGCTATCAAGGAGATTGGCGGTTTTATCGCGCACCTGAAGCATTAAAGCGCGCGTGCGGCAATTGTCTTCCTCGACACAATTCTTGCAGGTTTCGTGGGCATAACGGCTTGCACATGGCACCAGCGCCAGTGACCCGCGCATGATACGGATGAGGTCGCCATAGCTTATGTCGATCGGCGCAACGCCCAACCAATAGCCGCCGTCCTTGCCACGTTGTGACGCAATCAGGCCGGAGCGTGACAGCTCAGACAATATAACGGTCAAGAATTTAGGTGGAATTTTTTGGGCCTCTGCGATGTCCGCAAGCTGGACCGGGCCTTTACCATAATGATCCGCAAGATGCTGCATGGCGCGAATGGCATAGCGGGTTTTCTGGGACAGCATATTCTGCTTTTGCCCGTTGCCGCCTTGATTTTCAACCCACCCAGTAGACAAAGCGCGAATTGATTTAAACTCTCTCCGGTTTCAAAGGTGCAATGCATCTAAAGATAGTTGCTTTGCATTTTTGTTACGCATAGTTTGCAGGCATAAAACACAGTTTGAGTTATACAAATGAAAGAGGGGACATTTCATGAATTATTCTAAAACGGCGATATTGTTGTTAGCCACGTGCCTAACTGCACCGGCCTTCGCGCAAGCGTCATCCTTGCCTGCCGCTGCCGATAGCGCTGCGGATGAAAGCGCGGCGATTATCGTTACCGGATCGCGTATCAAGCAGGATCCTGCAAAGAGCGCGTTACCTTTGCAGATCATCACAACCAATGATATTTCTCGTGAGGGCATTAACAGCCCTGAGCAACTGATTTCCTATCTTTCCACCAACGGAAATGGCGCTGATAACCTTGCCTCAAACGCGGATGTTACCTCTGGTGCGCAACGCGGAACGAACGGCCTCTCGGCAGCCAACTTGCGCGGTCAGGGTTCTGCTTCGACGCTGGTGCTGTTGAACGGTCGGCGCGTTGCCGCGCATGGTCTTACGGGATCAGCCGTCGACGTGAATCAAATTCCTATGGCTGCGCTTGAGCGGGTGGAAATCCTGAAAGATGGCGCGTCGGCCATCTATGGAACGGATGCCATCGGTGGCGTCATCAACTTTATCACGAAAACCAATTTTCAAGGCCTCGTCTTAAACCAATTTGCAGATGTAACCGAAGCGGGCGGTGGAAATATTTATCGGCTGTCGGCGACGGGTGGCTATGGCGACCTGAACGAAGATGGCTTCAACATCATGGCTACCGTGAGCAAAAGCTATAGTAAAGCTCTCAACGGTTCGGAGCGCAGTTTCGTCAACGGTAATCAGCCTAATCGCGGCCTGTCGGTGGATACGCGTGGAACGCCCATTGCTACAGCTTTCGCAACAGGTTCAAATGCGCTGTTTGCGCCAACCGGTTCGCTCTTAAGCGGTGTCAGTTTGCTTGAAACAGGCGCAACCGTCTCCGCAAATGGCGGCATCAACATTCTGGACCTTCCAGGCGGCGCGGGTTGCGCTTCCATGGATGGTGGTATGGCATATGACGAACAATTATGGGCCAACACCTCTGCGCGTTTTGCCTGCGCTTGGGACACGGGCCGTGCGGCTGTTCTTCAACAGCCATTGACCACGCTAACTTATTATGGGCGCGCAACTGCAAAGCTTGGTGATCACCAATTTTATGCTGAAATCACGGGTTCGGACGCGGATTCATCCAAGCGCTTCTCGAATAACCAATATTCCGGCAACGCAACCACCTTACCGTTATACTATCCCCTGAACGCCGCGACAACGGCGACATATAATGATGTTTATAACAAGCTGGTCGGCGTTTTTCCGCAAATCGCTCCCAATTACGGTAAGCCAATTTCGTATCGCTGGCGTTGCACTGCGTGCGGCGTGCGTGAATATGAAACAAACACCAAAACTCTGCGTGCTGGCTTAGGCGCCGAAGGTCCCTTGTGGGCCGGCTGGGACTATCGCGCGGGTGGATCTTACGCCCGCAGCCAAGCGACGTCGGTCTTGGGCAGCGGATACCATTATCGCGGAACCTTCGCGTCAGCAGCAGCAGCGACTGCGTCGGGTGTTGCCGGCGCCGTATCTGGCGGTATCGATCCACGTGCACCAACGGCCCCTGGCGCGTCGCGTCCTGGCATAGTTGGCCTGCTTAACAGCGGCATTCTCAACCCGTTCTCATTATCGCAATCGGCCGAAGCGCTTTCTGGATTGAAGGCAATTTCGGCAGAAGGCGTTACGCTTTATGGCGGTAAATATGAGGTCAAGCAACTTGATGCATCCGTGTCTGGGTCGCTGTTCGATTTGCCCGGTGGCACTGTTCAGGTTGCGCTTGGCGTAGACTATCGTCGCGAAACTTACAGCTTCAATGGTTCTCCTGCTGCGGTGACGGGCACGCCTGATATCTTCAACGTAGCCTTTGATAACAGCAACGCACTTACCCCGAAAAACCGGACAGTGAAGGCAGCCTATGCCGAAGTATTGGTGCCAGTGGTTGACACATTCGAGGTCACTGGCGCAGTTCGGCTTGACGATTATAGCGGCTTTGGCACAACAGTTAACCCGAAGATATCCGCCAAGTTCCAGCCGCTCGATTGGCTGATGCTTCGTGGGTCGTTCAACACTGGTTTCCGCGTGCCCGCGTTCAACCAAATCTTCAACGGCGTGACGCAGTCGCCAAACCCAGGCAATACTTTGGTTGACCCGACAACATGTGCGTCGAACGCTGTGAGTTCGTTGCCCGGTTGCGCAGCCATAACGCCAGAAACGCTCTCGGGCGGCAATTTGAATCTCGGCCCTGAAACATCAAAGCAGCATAGCCTTGGTGTGGTGCTTCAACCGTCCAGCCGTTTCAGTGCGTCCGTCGATTATTGGTCAATCTCCGTAGATGACACTATCGGCGCGCTGACATTGCGCCAGTTGCTTGATAACATCAGTTCCTTCCCTGATCGCGTAACCCGGACCAACGGGATCATTACGCTTATCGATCTGCGCGCCGACAATATCGGGTCGCGCCGGACCAAGGGACTTGAAATAGCTTTGCGCGGTGGCTTGGACGCCTTGGGTGGCGTCGTAAGTGCTGGTTTGGACGGAACCTATCAGCTGAAAAAGCGCGAGAAGTTCCTGCCGTCGGCTCCATTTGGACCCAGCTTGATTGGTCAGTTCACTTTTGCTGGTGATTTGGGTCTCAAGTGGAAGCATAGCGCCTTTGTTTCATTCACAAAGGATGACTTCACCTTCAGCTTCTCGCAAATCTATCGCGACGGTTACAAGAACCAGGCACTGCCTGGCATCGCCAATGGCACCGTGGTCCGCCCGGATTTCGACCCCAAGGTGAAACCATATGTGATTTACAATACATCTATAAGCAAGGATGTGCTGGAGCGGTTGCGTTTGACCGCAGGCGTGCGCAACGTCTTCGACAAGGATCCGCCATTTGCCATCACCTATGACAGCAACACAGGTTCGGGCTCAAGCTGGGAACCACGCGTTGCCGACCCACGTGGACGGTCGTTCACGCTTTCGGTTGAAGCGAAGTTCTAAACCAAAGGGATTGCCGAGTATGGATATGAACACAACTCGGCGTCAAATTATGGCGGGGCTGGCAGTATTGCTGTCGGCCCCTTCGTTTTCGGTTGCAGCCGCCGCCGATGCAAAAGCGGCACGCAAGCCATCGCGGCTTCGTGTCGGTGATACTGTGGGCTTGATCGAGCCCGCGTCCGCCAGCGATGAGCCATTCCAGCTTCAATTGGCGGAAGAGGCCATATTGGCTATGGGCCTTAAGCCCAAGCGCGCAGCCCATTTGCTGGACCGTTACGGCTATCTTGCCGGCCAAGATAAAGACCGAGCATCCGACATTAATGCGATGTTTGCCGACAAGGACGTTAAAGCCATTTTCGCAGTGCGTGGCGGGTGGGGTAGTGCCCGGCTTTTGCCGTATCTCGATTGGAACATCATTCGTGCCAATCCCAAATTGTTGACCGGTTTCAGCGACATCACGGCGCTGCACATGGCGATTGCGGCAAAGGGCGGATTTGTGACCTTGCATGGTCCAAATGCGGGCAGTGCGTGGGGTAAAGCATCTTGGGATATGTATCGCGAAATCGCGTTTGAAGGTGGCACGCCGACCTTTGCCAATCCCATCGGGACCGAAGACCGAATGGCTCAGCGGCAATGGCGTGCGCGGGTATTGGGCAGCGGTAAGGGTAAAGCGCAAGGGAAGCTATTGGGCGGCAACCTCACGGTGCTCACGGCGCTGGCAGGAACGCCTTATCTGCCAGATTTCGATGGTGCGATCCTGTTCCTTGAGGATGTCGACGAAGCCGAATATCGTATCGACCGCATGCTGACGCAATTGGGGCAGGCTGGCATATTGAAAAACCTCAAAGGCGTGGTGTTTGGTCAGTGCACCGACTGCGTCAACAAGGGCACAAGCTACGGCGCGTTCACGCTGAATGACGTGCTGACTCAGCATCTGGGCGGCTTAGGCATCCCGGCCTATCAGGGTGCCTATTTCGGCCACATTACGGATCAGTTTACGCTGCCTGTGGGCGGTATTGCAGAAATCGATGCGGATGCGGGAACGCTCCGCCTGCTCGCGCCAGTGGTCGTTTAATTCAGGATTTGCAGAGCCAGCAACGCAAAGGCGTTGTTTGCCATGTGCAGGATGATGTTCGTGCGCAGTGACCCTGTACGATGGTATAGATAGCCAAAAGCGAGGCTGAGCGACATCAGGCCCGGAATGGCATAAGGCTGCCCATGCACGAGGGCAAACAGGAATGACGACAGCAGTATCGCACCCCATATAGGCAGATATTTCGCCAGTGCGTTTTGCAGCATTCCGCGGAACAACAGCTCCTCAACAACAGGCGCGGCAATAACGATCGCAAAGAACATGGCGGCAATGTTAAGTGGCGATCGCGTAATTGCGGCCAGGATTTTGGACATTTCGTCCTGCATGCTGATGCCCGGGATCAGGTAAGTCGCATAAACATAGTTGAAAGCCATTGCGGTGAGGATCCACATGACGGCAATACGAACGGTTTTGAGCAGCGGCAGTTTGCCGAAATCATATAGGCCCAAGGCCTTCATCCGACCATCTTTGCGTAAATAGAGCCACATCAGGAACAATTGAACAACGGCAGAAACAACAAGGCCCGTGATGATCGCAATCGGCGTTGCTGCGCTGGTCCAGTCATAAGTGGCCGCCATGATCAGGATCGTGCACAATATTTGCAGGGCAAAATACAGCGCAATGAAGCCAATAGCCGGCAGCAAGCCAGAATAATTTTTCGGCGCAAGAGGCGGTGCTGTCGCAGAATCGCTACGCTGCATTTTTTCCATCTCAGCCCTGCAAAAATAGGTAAAGGCCGAGCGACTATCCGCCCGACCTTCTCCTGTTACACACGCAAAACTTAATAGGCCACCCGCGTTGCGTTCAGGCCATAAGCCGGAAGCAACGCCTGAACGCTGGTCGGGCCGGCGAGATGGCCTGCGCCCACCGCAATGAACGTCACCCCAGGTTTTGCCATGCGTGCGGAAATCCATTTCGCCCAATTGGCATTCCGCTTGGTCAACAACGCGTCGTATAAAACGCGGCTGGTCAGCCCCTCGTTCATAAGTTGTCCGAGGCTCTCGGTGTCGGCCGTTGCCCACATATCGACCATCTTGTCCATTGTGATGCTGACGTCATCGATCATCTTGGCCATTTCGACGAGGAACTGGACTTGTTCAGCCTCAGCCAGGGTGTCAAACACACCAAGCTGAAACGCCATGGTTTCAAGGCCGGCAATCGGCTTTTTACGGACATTTGCTGCTGCCGTCAGTTGCTTTTCAACGCCGCTATTCGGGTCAAATCCGGCTTTCTGCGCCGCGAGCACTGACAGTGTCATCGCCGCAGCCCAAGGTTCAAAAGGGTCAAACGCCGCAGCCGGAATTCCAAGCTTGCCCATCGCCGCTTCGTACACTGCCCGGTCCGCGTCATTCATCTTCGATCGCAGTGCCTTACCCTTTTGATCCATCGCAAACTTGCCAAACATGGCTTGGACTTCTGCTGCGGGGGGCTCAACCATCTCCAGAACCAATTGGTCCGACGCGTCAAACGCGGTCTTTACGCCATCGTCAAACCAACCCAAGCCCGGTTTCAGGATATGCACACTGCCAAACAGGTAAATGGTGGTGTCGGCATCTTTGACCACCCATAAGGCGGGGTCGACGTCTTTAACGGCAGCAGCATCCGCCTTGACTGGGTCAAGTGCCTCGACGGAAGCAGGGGCTTCGGTGGGTGTGCTTTGCGCCGTGGCAGGCACCGCCCAGGCCAACGCACAGGTCGCGGTCGCGGTGAGTAACGTCTTCAAACAAATGCGCATGAATATCTTCCTTCAATTAAAGGTGAGAGTATATCTTGACGATATCGGACCGGTCATCAGCGGTACTTTTTCCAGAACCAGACGACAAGAGCAAAAAACATTGTTATAAAATAGAGTGTTACACCATTTACCTCCGGCAATATGCCGCCGCGCCACAGAAACCACCAAACCGGCGCAATGAACCAAAAGGCGTACATCGCGATGAGCGCGCCAAAGCCATAGGCGGCCTCCTCTTGCTCATCGACGGCATGCCTGTGCCAATAAAGGGTGATGGCTGGCAAAATAACGCCGATGGCGATTGAAAGGATGATCGCGAGTACTGGCGACATGGCTGCATTGGACATTAGAACGGTTTCGTGTGCGTCAAGACCGCCCGTCAGCGCGAGGGCGAGCCCGGTGACGCCGCCAAATAGAAAGCCACCAATCAAGAAACGATTGTAGACTTTTTCACGGCGGGGCACCTTTTCGCCGCTTTGCTTCCCTTGCTGGAACAATTTCCAGACGACGAAAGCCAAAATAAGGATCGCCGCCGCAATTGCGCCTAACACGGCAACCCCAGCCAAATCTAACGCACCGCCACCTTGGGCATTATGTTGTGACAGAAAGCCGGTGATCACGCCCAGCAGCATGATGATGCCCACCCCGGACAACATCATCCATAGATTGCGTGCGATATTGCCGCCCGTTTTTTGATCTGCGTCACGCATCGCGCTCTCCTGAGTATTCGTCATCAAAAATCTCCTCGATTGGCAAGTCAAACAGCCGTGAAATCTTGAACGCCAGCGGCAGCGACGGGTCATATTTGCCCGTCTCAATCGCGTTCACAGCCTGACGCGAAACATCGAGATGCTCGCCCAAATCGGCCTGGCTCCAATTGCGGATCGCCCGCAACACTTTCAGCTGATTTTTCATGTCAGGTTATGATGTCTTTGTGTCATGGAAATCTTACTAAATCGATTCGTCTGTCATGTCAACTACACCTTACATAATGCTATGCACCACTGACAAAAACCCGTCCGCTTATTCAGAAACTTGATTTAGCCGCCTATCTCCGCCAATGGCTGGCCATGTCCGACGTTGCGCCGCTTAGTTTTCAGGATCTGATCCTCACACTCCATGATTATTGGGGTAAGCAGGGCTGCGCGATATTGCAGCCTTACGATATGGAAATGGGTGCTGGCACATTCCACACCGCGACCACGTTCCGCGCGCTTGGGCCAGACCCGTGGAACGCCGCCTTTGTGCAGCCGTCCCGCCGCCCGACCGATGGCCGCTATGGCGAAAACCCGAACCGGCTTGGCGCATATTATCAATATCAAGTCATATTGAAACCAAGCCCACCCGATTTGCAGGAACTGTATCTGGGCTCGCTGCATGCGATCGGCATTGATCCGTTGCTGCACGACATCCGCTTTGTCGAGGATGATTGGGAAAGCCCGACGCTTGGCGCCTGGGGTCTTGGCTGGGAAGTGTGGTGCGACGGCATGGAAGTGACGCAGTTCACCTATTTCCAGCAAATGGGCGGCTTTGACTGCAAACCCGTTTCCGGCGAGCTGACTTATGGTCTGGAGCGGCTGGCGATGTATATCCAAAACAAGGACAGCATTTTCGACCTTGTCTACAATAACGCGACCGTCGACCGCCCCGCCGTCACTTATGGCGACATATTCCGCGACAACGAACGGCAAATGAGCACCTATCATTTCGAAGTTGCCGATACCGACATGCTGTTCGATGCGTTTAAAAAGGCGACCGCAGAGTGCGAAAGCTGCCTGCAACATGCTTTGCCGATTCCAGCCTATGAACAGGCGATCAAGGCAAGCCATATATTCAACGTGCTGCAAGCGCGCGGCGTTATTTCTGTGCAAGAACGCGCCAGCTATATGGGCCGCGTGCGCGACCTTGCCAAAGGCAGCTGCCAGGCGTGGATGGCAAAGAACGGGTGGGCAGCGTGATGGTGGAATGCTCAAATCCTCGCCGGAACGGCGAGGAATTAGTATGACAGACTTTCTGTTGGAACTCCGCTCCGAAGAAATTCCCGCGCGGATGCAGGTCAAAGCCAAGGAAGACTTGGCGCGCCTGTTTAATGACGCGCTCGCCAAGGCCGGATTGGCGGCTGTGTCGGTTGAGACATTCGCCACGCCGCGCCGCCTTGCGCTAATTGCCACTGGGCTGCCGATGGCGACTGATGCGGTGTCAGAAGAAACCAAAGGTCCAAAGCTTGGCGCGCCGCCGCAAGCGATGGAAGGCTTCCTGCGCAAAACAGGGCTCACGCAAGACAAGTTGATTGAACGCGATGGCGTGTATTTTGCGGTCGTGGAAAAGGCAGGGCGTCAGACGGCGGATGTTTTGGCCGAAGCGATCCCAGCGATTATCCGTGCATTTCCATGGCCGAAATCGCAACGCTGGGGTGCCGCGTCTGTTTCGACCGAAAGCTTGCGTTGGGTGCGGCCATTGCAGGGCATTGTTGCGTTGCTTGGTGATGATGATGTTCCATGCGAAATTGATGGCATCTGCAGCGGTGCCGCGACGATGGGGCACCGTTTCCACCACAGCGGTACCATTCATATCGCCAACGCGGCTGACTATGCCGCAAAGCTGCGCGATGCCCATGTCCTTGTGCATTTCTCCGAACGCTGCCGCATCATTCGCGATGGTGCGAAAGCGGCTGCCGAGGCCGCTGGCTTGAGGCTGGTTGAAGATGAAGGCCTAGTTGTCGAAAATGCCGGCCTGACGGAATGGCCAGTGCCGATGCTTGGCCGCTTTGACGCGGGATTTTTGGACGTGCCGCAAGAGGTTATTCAATTAACCGCGCGTGTGAACCAGAAATATTTTGTCTGTCATGACAAAGCGAGCAAGCTGGCCAACGCCTTTGTCTGCACTGCGAATATCGACGCGCATGACAATGGCGCCGCGATTGTTGCGGGTAATGAGAAGGTGTTGGCTGCGCGTTTGTCGGACGCGAAATTCTTCTGGGAACAGGATCTGAAAGTCGCGCTTGACGATCAGGCCAAGAAGCTGGCGCAGATTACCTTCCACGAAAAATTGGGCAGTGTCGCCGACAAGGTTGATCGCGTCGCTAAGCTGGTGCGGTGGTTGGTTGAAGAAGGGATCGTCAAGGGCGCAAGCGCCGATGACGCTGAACGCGCTGCGCGATTGTGCAAGGCCGACCTCGTTACAGGCATGGTCGGCGAATTCCCTGAACTACAGGGCATCATGGGCGGCTATTACGCCCGTGCGCAAGGCGAGAGCGACGCTGTCGCTGATGCCATTCGTGACCATTATAAGCCAGTCGGGCAGGGCGATGATGTGCCCATGGCGCCGGTAACGGTTGCGGTGAGTTTGGCGGATAAATTGGATACTTTGGCGCAATTTTTCGCCGCAGGCATGCCACCGACGGGATCTAAGGATCCGTTCGCATTGCGCCGCGCGGCGATCGGTTTCTTGTCGTTGCTGCTTCAGAATGACCTGCGCTGTTCGCTCAAGGGCATGCTTGTTGCAACGGGTGCCGGTGCAAGCTTCGCTATATTGGAAGAGTTTTTGATCGACCGCCTCAAAGTGCAACAACGCGAATCGGGCGTGCGGCACGATTTGATTGATGCCATGTTTAGCCTTGGCGGTGAGGACGATCTTGTCCGGCTACTGGCGCGGGTGAAGGCATTGCAGGCATATATTAGTACGGCCGAGGGTGCGAATTTGTTGGCGGCGTACAAGCGCGCAGCAAATATACTGAAGGGTTCAGATCCGGTGTCGCCTGCCCTCGATACGGCGCGCGATGCGCTAATGGCGGATCCAGCTGACATTGCGTTGTTAAGCGCGCTTGATATTGCCGAACCGCAAGCCAAAAAGGCGCTTGAGGCCGAACAGTTTGAAGACGCCATGGCGGCGCTTGCGACTTTACGTGCGCCGATTGACCGTTTCTTCGAAGAAGTGATGGTGAATGATGAAGACGCTGCCAAGCGGGCCTTTCGCCTTGGGTTGCTGGCGCGGTTCCGTGATGCGGTAACGCAGGTTGCGGATTTTTCGAAGATTGAGGGGTAGGGCCGCATTAAAACCGCCGTCACCCTGAACATGTTTTAGGGTCTTAATTTCCATTGGCGCAGAATTAAGATGCTGAAACATGTTCAGCATGACAGTGATAAAATTGTCGGGTGGATCATTGGATCTACCAAGCATGGAGCAAAAATGACTCAATATGTTTTTCGGTTCGGTGGCGGTGTTTCGGACGGTGATGAAACCGTTCGCGGCAACAAGAATATACTCGGCGGCAAGGGCGCGAACCTTGATGGCATGGCGTCTATTGGTCTGCCTGTGCCCCCCGGTTTCACGATCACAACCGAAATGTGCACGGCGTATTACGCCAATGGCCAAAGCTTTCCTGACAGCGTCCGCGCCGAGGTCGCCAATGGCCTTGCGCATATTGAGCAGGTAACGTGCAAGTCTTTTGGCGATGCTGTCAATCCGTTGCTCGTATCGGTGCGTTCCGGCGCGCGGGTGTCGATGCCAGGCATGATGGATACCGTTTTGAATCTCGGGCTCAATGACCAGACGGTCGAAGGCCTTGCGACTTCATCGGGCGATGCGCGCTTTGCGTGGGATAGCTATCGCCGCTTCATTCAAATGTATGCCGATGTGGTTTTGGAGCTGGATCATGGTGCGTTTGAAGAAGCGCTTGAGATCGCCAAGGAAGACCAAGGCTATTATCTCGATACCGAGCTTTCTGCCGATGATCTGAAGGCGTTGGTGGGCGAGTATAAGCGGCTTGTTCAGGCCGAATGGGGCAAGCCATTCCCACAGGATGTGCATGACCAATTATGGGGTGCGGTAGGTGCGGTCTTTGGCTCGTGGGAATCGGACCGGGCAAAGGTTTATCGCCGCCTCAACAATATCCCGGGTGACTGGGGCACCGCCGTCAATGTGCAGGCCATGGTCTTCGGCAATATGGGCGAAACATCGGCGACGGGCGTTGCCTTTACCCGTGACCCTGCCACTGGCGAAAACGCCTATTATGGCGAATATCTGATCAACGCGCAGGGCGAAGATGTCGTCGCCGGGATCCGCACGCCGCAATATCTCACCAAGGCCGCACGTGAGCGGGCGGGGGCAAAACCGCTGTCCATGGAAGAGGCGATGCCGCAAGTATATGCCGAGCTGGCGCGGGTGTTTGACATCTTGGAAACGCATTATCGCGATATGCAAGATATTGAATTCACCGTTGAACGTGAAAAACTATGGATGCTGCAAACCCGTTCGGGCAAGCGCACGGCAAAGGCCGCGTTGAAAATCGCGGTCGATATGGCGCAAGCAGGCATGATTACAACCTATGAGGCCGTGCTGCGCGTTGACCCGATGGCGTTGGACCAGTTGCTGCACCCGACCCTTGATCCGCAAGCGGTACGCGATGTGCTGACCTCTGGCCTACCGGCATCGCCGGGTGCAGCATCGGGCGAGATCGTGTTTGATGCCGACACCGCCGAACGTTTCAGTGAATTGGGCAGGGCCGTCATTCTCGTGCGTATCGAAACTAGCCCGGAAGACATTCACGGCATGCATGCCGCCAAGGGCATATTGACCGCACGCGGCGGGATGACCAGTCATGCTGCGGTGGTCGCACGTGGCATGGGGCGTCCATGCGTATCGGGTGCAGGAAGCATTCAAATTGATGCTGCTGCCAAAGTGCTGCGCATTGCTGGCCGCACGTTGAACGAGGGCGATATCATCACGTTGGATGGCTCTACCGGCGAAGTTATGTCGGGTGAAGTGCCGACGATCCAGCCCGAACTGGTGGGTGATTTCGGGACATTGATGGTCTGGGCGGATGCTGGCCGCCGGATGAAGGTACGCGCCAACGCCGAAACGCCGTCCGACGCACAAACCGCGCGCGATTTCGGCGCGGAGGGCATTGGCCTGTGCCGGACGGAGCATATGTTCTTTGACGCTGCGCGGATTACTGCCGTGCGCCAAATGATCTTGGCGGACGACGAAAAGGGGCGCCGTGTCGCGCTCGACAAATTGCTGCCTGAACAACGCAAGGATTTTGCGGCAATTTTTGAAGTGATGGCTGGGCTGCCGGTTACGATCCGCTTGCTTGACCCGCCTTTGCACGAATTTTTGCCGCATCAGGAAAGCGAATTTGCCGAAGTTGCGGCTGCGGCTGGCGTTGGTATTGAGGTGTTGAAGCAACGGGCATCCGAATTGCATGAATTCAACCCGATGCTTGGCCATCGCGGGTGCCGTCTGGGTGTAACCTATCCTGAAATCTATGAAATGCAGGCGAGGGCGATATTTGAGGCGGCATGCAGCTTGGCGGTCGCGCCAGTTCCTGAAATCATGATCCCGCTGGTCGGCACACGCCGCGAGCTGGAGCTGATGAAAGACGTGGTCGACAAGGCTGCCGAGGCGGTTTTTGCCGAACAGGGCAAGCGGATTGAATATCTAGTTGGCACAATGATCGAGCTTCCCCGCGCCGCGTTGATGGCTGATGAAATTGCTAAAGTCGGAAGCTTCTTTAGCTTTGGCACCAATGACCTGACGCAAACAACCTTGGGCGTTAGCCGCGACGATGCCGCCCGTTTCCTGTCGCATTATGTCGACAAGGGCATTTACGCGCGTGACCCGTTCGTCAGCCTTGATGTCGAAGGCGTGGGACAGTTGATCGAGATCGCGGTCAATAAGGGCCGCGCAACGCGTCCTGAAATCAAATTGGGCATTTGCGGCGAACATGGCGGCGATCCGGCATCTATCGCCTTTTGCGAAAAGGTAGGTCTCGATTATGTCAGCGCCTCGCCCTATCGCGTACCTATCGCGCGGCTGGCAGCGGCACAGGCCGCACTTGCAAGTAAGTAGGTTAACCGGCTAGCATTGGCTCTTGGGGGGCAGGGATTATGAAAGCTTGGCATAGATACGCCATTACGATTGCGCTCGCGCTCGTCGGTGGCACCGCCTTTGCGGTCAACCAGGTGCGCGGCGGTTTAAACGATGGCCGCGTCTCCAACGGACCTTGGGAAACAGGCAAAAGCTTTGGCACCGTGGACGCCAGCGCGCTCACCCGCGCCAAGGTCGCCTTGTCCGGTCTCATGGCGTTGCCCGCCAAAGAGGCGATGTATTTCACAGCGACCCGCGATAGCGATGGCCGTGCGCTGGATGGGCGCTGCACTTATGATGTGCGCGGCGGGAAACTTGATGGCCGCTGGTGGAGCGTCACCTTGTACGAAGGCGAAGGTTGGCTCGTCAAAAATGCGGCGAACCGCTGGTCGGTTCCGGCCAGCGCGGTGACGGCAGACGCGCAAGGAAAGTGGGCGTTCACCGTATCGCCTGATGCGCAAGCGAGCAACTGGCTGCCAACGGGATCAGTAAAGGCATTTGATCTGACCCTGCGGCTATATCATCCATCGGCGGACGTGATCAAAAAACCTGAAAAGGCGTTGCTTCCGGTCATTGAACGCAAGGGGTGTGCATGATGCGGCGCTGGATTTTCCCCATATTAGCGGGCGGCCTTGTCGCGCTTGGCGCCTATCATGCGACCTTATTAGCAACGCCTTATGCTTTGATGTATGCGGCGCTTCAGAAAATCGGTGGCGCGGGACCGGCAAACCGTTTTGCCTTTTCACAAATGGCGACTGCCGACAATCAACCGATCGTCCGGCCAAGCCCTGATTTATCTTATTCGACCTGTGTGTTTAACCTGTCGAAGGGCCCCGTTCTGTTGGACGTCGCGCCTGTCCCCGGGCGCTACTGGTCCGTCAGCATCTTCGACGCGCGAACCGATGTTGCTGCCGTGCGGAGCGATCGCGACACACAAGGAGGGCCTGCGCGGCTCGCGCTAATGAAAATGGGGCAAAAAGCGCCGGCGGGATATGAACCCGTCCTTTTGGGATATGACCGGGGCCTTGCTTTAATCCGCATATTGCTTGCCAATCCGTCGGAGTTTCCGGTCGTGGACGCAATCCGCCGGAAATCGACTTGCAAGCAGCTTCCAAGGGCAAATTAGGCCTTGCACAACTTTGCCAGCGTCCCTAATAGCGGCGCTCCAGTGCACCCGTAGCTCAGCTGGATAGAGCATCAGACTACGAATCTGAGGGCCGGGCGTTCGAATCGCTCCGGGTGCACCATTTCCTCTCCCTGCTAACGTCTGTTCGCCCCGAGCGCATTCGATGTATTGAAACGATATGCGCGTGGGCGGTGTCTCGACATTGCGCGGTACGAAGGTCTATGGGGACGGTATGACAACGCACACCAAATCCGCAATCGTCCTTTTGTCCGGTGGTCTCGATTCCATGGTCGTGGCAGGATTGGCGCGTGAGGCTGGCTACGACCTGATTGCGCTCACGATCGATTATAACCAGCGTCACCGCGTAGAACTTGAAAGCGCGGCGCGTATTGCCGCGCATTTGGAGGCTAAAGAGCATATCATTTTGCCGTTGGACCTGACGCGCTTCGGCGGGTCGGCGCTGACGGCGGATATTGATGTGCCCAAGCAAGGCGTGGAGTCCGGCGCGATTCCGGTAACCTATGTCCCGGCACGCAACACGATATTCCTGTCCTTATGCCTTGGCCTGGCCGAAGCGCGCGATGCCCGCGATCTTTGGATTGGGGTCAATGCGCTTGATTATTCGGGCTATCCCGATTGTCGCCCGGCGTTCATCAAAGCGTTTGAGGCGACCGCCAATCTCGCCACCAAAGCGGGCGTCGAAGGTGACCATTTTACCGTGCACACGCCCTTGCTGGATATGACAAAGGCCGACATCGCCCGCGAAGCTGCGCGCCTTGGGCTCGACGTGGGCATGAGTTGGTCCTGCTATGATCCAAGCGCGGACACCAAAGCCTGTGGTCAATGCGATGCCTGCCGCCTGCGAGCCAAGGGCTTTGCCGACGCTGGCCTGCCTGACCCGACCATTTACGCATGAGTTATGCCGTCAAAGAGATTTTCCTGACGTTGCAAGGCGAAGGTGTCCATGCGGGCCGCCGAGCAGTTTTCTTGCGCTTTTCCGGCTGCAATCTGTGGTCGGGGCGCGAGGCCGACCGCGCCACCGCCATCTGCCAGTTTTGCGACACCGATTTTGTTGGCACGAATGGCGAAAATGGTGGGCGCTATGATGCTGATACATTGGTGGCAAAGGTTGCAGCGTTGTGGGGCGATGGCACCGCCAACCGCTATGTCGTAATTACCGGCGGCGAACCAATGTTGCAGGTCGATGATGCTATCGTCGACGCGTTGCACGCGGCCGGCTTTCAAATCGCGATTGAAAGCAACGGTACGATATCGGTGCATCCTGGTATCGATTGGGTATGTATCAGCCCCAAGGCGGGTTCGGAGGTTATCCAGCATGTTGGCGACGAGCTGAAGCTTGTCTGGCCGCAGCGCACCAGCGACATTGAAGCAATGGAACAATGGCAGTTTTCCCATTTCCTTATCCAGCCCATGGATATGGGTGACGCGGCGTTGAATGAGGCCAGCGTATCGGCCGCGACGGGCTTCGTAATGGAGCGTCCAAAATGGCGCTTATCCTTACAAAACCACAAGATTCTGGGCCTTCCCTAGCTACGTATAAATTTGCTTGAAACCTCTTCCTGAAAGTGACAGTCTTGTGACGGGATAGAGGAGAGAGAAATGGCAAAAGCCGAAACAGCGTATCTGCGCGCATATAAAAGCTATTCGAAACGGATGTCCGACCACGTAGCCTTTGCTTTGGTCGTGTACACCCTAATGCTGATTTTTTTGGTGACGCCGACTATCGAATCGAGCGGGACTTCCATTTTCCCTTATTTTGTCTTGGTCTTGTTTGTTGGTGCGGTCATTCCACTTTGCCGTAATTTGGAACGGCGTTGGCAGGCGCTCAATGACAATGCGTATCCAGGTGATGGGCTTGAAACCCGCTATTATGCAGATCGGCTGAAACTGTGGGGCGCGGCGATTGCCATTCCTGCTGTATTGGCGGTGCTGTTCACCGTTTTTTGATTGCGGCTCGATTGACGCTGTAATTGCCCGCGCCTAAGCGGGGGAATGCTGAACCCACAAGAAGCGCTTGATCGCGCACATAATCTCGTTTCCCAAGCCATCAAGGCCGGCGCTGACGCGGCTGACGCAGTATATGTCTGCGATGCATCCACTGAGGTCCAAGTGCGACTTGGCCAGTTGGAAGATGTCGCACGCTCCGAAGGTGAAGATATCGGCCTGCGCGTTTTTGTTGGCCAACGGTCTGCCACCATTTCTTCGTCCAACATGAACCCGGACATTCTTGCAGGGCTCGTGACGCGTGCCATAGACATGGCGAAAGAAGCACCGAAGGATCAATATGCTGGCCTTGCGCCGCAGGATCGATTGCTGACAGGCGCCGTTCCGGATTTTGATGGGGATGATGGCCTTGATCCCGATCCTGCCCTGCTGCGTGCTGCTGCGCTCGAATGCGAAAACGCCGCGCGCGCGGTAGCCGGCGTAACCAATAGTGAAGGCGCAGGCGCAAGCGCCGGTCGCTCCATTTTTGCGCTGGCCACCAGCCATGGCTTTGCCGGCGTCAAATCCGGGTCAGGCTATGGCATGTCCGCCAGCGTGCTTTCGGGCGATGGCGACGCCAAGGAACGGGATTACGACTGGCGGACCACGCGCCACCTTGCCGATCTGGATAGCCCTTTCAACATTGGCACCCGCGCTGGTGAACGCGCGGTTAAACGGTTGAACCCCGGCACAGTCAAAAGCGGTCAGATGCCAGTTGTGTTTGACCCACGCGTCGGCGGCTCTTTTGTCGGCCATTTGCTTGGCGGCATCGGCGGCTCTTCGATTGCGCGAAAGACAAGCTTTCTGCTCGAATCGCTTGGCGCACAGTTGTTCGACAGCAGCATTTCTATTGTTGATGATCCGCATCGCATGCGCGGGCTTGCCTCGCGTGCCTTTGATGGCGAAGGCCTGCCCACTGCGCGCCGCTCCATCATCGAAAACGGTGTTCTGACGGGTTGGTTGATGGAAAGCGCATCCGCGCGGCAACTGGGACTTGAGCCCACAGGCCATGCCAGCCGCGGCATCGGCGGCGCTCCCGGTGTCAGCACATCCAATGTCCATCTGGAAGGCGGCAGCGTCAGCGTGTCGGAACTTATCGCCGACATTAGGCATGGTATCTATGTGCATGAACTCGCAGGACAGGGCGTAAACCCCGTCACGGGCGATTACAGCCGGGGCGCAGCCGGTTTCCTGATCATCAACGGTGAAATTGCGGGGGCAGTCAGCGAATTCACGATCGCCGGAAATTTGAAGGATATGTTTGCGGCGATGACAGCAGCCAATGACTTGGAATTCACACGGGGCACAAATGTGCCAACGCTGCGCATCGACGGCATGATGATCGCAGGTGCCTGAGTGCCAGCTTGACCGAGATGCCGTTGTTGCCGCCACACAAGAGGCAGCGGCATTGGCCTTTGCCAGCTGGCGCGATGGCGCAGCTCCCGACACCAAAGTGTGGGAAAAGAGCAAAGATAACCCGGTAAGCGACATCGACATAGCCGTCGATGCGCTGCTCACAAAGCGGCTGCAGGCAATATTGCCTGAGGCCGCGTGGCTTTCAGAAGAAACAATCGATGACCCGTCACGGCTCGATGCGCGCTTGCTGTGGCTCGTCGACCCAATCGACGGAACGCGTGACTATGTGCGTGGACGCAGCGGTTGGTGCGTGTCAGTGGCATTGGTGGCGGATGGCCTTCCGGTGTTCGCCGTGATGGCGGCACCTGCGCAAGACAAAATCTGGGTTGCCGCCAGCGGTGAGGGCGTGACGTGCAACGGCACGCTGCTGTCGGGCAGCATACGTCAGGATTTCGCAGGAGCACGCGTGCCGGCCGACGATTTGCCACGCGTGGATTCCGATCTGGTAACGGTCGACAAACCCAATAGCATTGCAATGCGCATGACGATGGTCGCCTGCGACAGGGCCGACCTTGTAGCGACATTGCGTTGGGGTAATGAATGGGACATCGCCGCGGCGCATCTGGTGGCGCAAGAGGCGGGTGGGATTGTAACGGATGCGCTTGGCCAGACTATAACATACAATAAACGCGCGCCGCTGGATTTTGGACTAATCTGCTGCGCGCCGGGGATTCATAAGGCGGCGGTCAAGCGGTTGTCTGAGCGGGCCGCGCGTATCCTGTCGTCAGCCTGACCCTGATTCAGGATGACGGTCTAAACAAATTTACCGCACCCGCGTCCACAACATATCGCGGTTCGTATCGCGCGGGTTGTTGGCAATCGCATCGACAAACGCCTTACGCACCCAACGGAATTTTTCAGGCCTGCTTGTAAATATCCGCTGATCCCATGCGTGGGCTTGTGCGGCGCGGACCTTGCGCGCGATTTCGCCATAAATGCCCGCGGCCGACAACACGGCCCAGCGCGCACGCAGGGGCAAATGCTTCGCGCCAACGCGCGCTGATGCCTCATATTGCTCAGCCTCATCGGCGAGCCAGCGGCCAATGAGCGCCAATTTCTTGCGGTTATGCGGCTTCATATGTTCGCCCGGCCCGATGTCGAGCATGGCGAGCCAATCGTCGGGTAGATAACAGCGCCCGGCTGCGTCATCTTCGGCGATGTCCCGAGCGATATTGGCAAGCTGAAACGCGAGGCCAAGGTCGCATGCCCGGTCAAGTGTCGCGTCATCGTCGGCCGGAACACCCATAACCACCGCCATCATGACACCAACTGCGCCTGCGACATGGTAGCAATATTGATACAGATCGCTTTCGCGGCGCGGGCGCCAGTCGGCGGCATCCAGTGCGAAGCCTTCAATCACGTCTTCGGCCATGCGAGAGGTAATTCCGCATTCGTGCGCAACCACGCCAAGACAGTCAAAGGCGGGCTCACTTGTGGGTGTACCTGCCAATGCCATTGCGGTCAGTTCGCGTATCACATGAAGCCGCGCTTGTGGATCAGTTACCGCCTCCATCGCGCCGCCATGGTCTTGTCCATCGGCCATATCGTCGCATTTGCGGCACCATGCGTAGAGTAGCCAGACCCGTTCGCGCGTGGTGCGGTCGAACAGGCGGCTGGCAAATCGGAACGATTTCGACCCACGCGAAATGCTTTCTTGCGCGAACGCTACGAGCGCGGCGCGGTCTCTCACAAATCATCTGCTTTCATCTGGAAAATCGTCTTGTGCGGCACATAAGCCGCCATCTTATCCAGCAAGCCATTTAGATTATCATCGACAATCATGATCCCGGCATGTTGAGGCCGGATGAAACCAACATCGATCATACTCTGGTTAAACGCAATCAACTGGTCGTAAAAACCGGCAACGTTCAAAACGCCAACCGGCTTTTGGTGATAGCCAAGTTGTGACCAGCTGATCGCTTCCCACAATTCGTCCATCGTACCAACGCCGCCTGGGATAGTTATAAAACCGTCGGAGAGGTCGGTGAAGCGGGCCTTGCGTTCATGCATGCCAGAAACCACGTGCAGTTCCGTGCAGCCCTTATGGGCCACCTCTGCGCCGACCAATGCTTCGGGGATGATGCCAATGACTTCGCCGCCTGCTTCAAGCGCGCTGTCCGCCACAGCGCCCATAAGGCCCAAGCGCCCGCCGCCATAGACAACACCAATGCCGCGCTTGGCAAGTGCCTTGCCTACTTCGCGCGCGGCGTTGATGTAAACCGGGTTCTCGGGCGTCGCTGACCCGCAATAAACTGCTAGGCGCTTCATGCGTTTGCTACTTCCATCATTAATGCTGCGGTTGCCTTTGCGCTGCCGACAACACCGGGAATGCCAGCGCCGGGGTGCGTGCCGGCACCGACGAAATACAGGTTCGATATTGCGTCATCGCGATTATGCGCACGCATATATGCGGACTGCCAAAGAACGGGTTCTAAGCTGAACGCGCTGCCCAAATGGGCCGATAGGTCACGGCCAAAATCGGCTGGTGTATAATGGAACTGGGTCATGATCCGGCTGCGGATGTCAGGGATCAATCTGCGCTCAAGCTCGTCCAATATCCGCTCCGTCATTGCCTCGCCCACATCGCCATCCCAGTTAAGTGGTGCCTTGCCCAAATGCGCAACCGGCGCGAGCACATAAAATGTTGAGCAACCTTCTGGCGCAAGGCTTGGGTCGGTCACGGTTGGATGGTGTAAATAGAGGGCGAAGTCCTTTGGTAAGACGCCGTTAACGAAAATGTCATCCAGCAGGCCCTTATATCGTGGGCCAAACAAGATCATGTGGTGTGGAATGCCTGGCCAAGTGCCCTTGATGCCCAAATGCAGCACAAACAAAGATGGCGACCAACTTTTCCGGCGGAGTGATTTCGTTGCGCGTTCGCCGCGCTTGTTGCTTTTTAACAGGTCCTGATAGCTATGCATCAAATCGCCGTTCGATGCCGCCATATCGCAATCCATGCGCCAGCCCGATTTTGTGCGCACGCCGATGACTTTGTCACCGCGCGTCTCAATCTCTTCGACAGCATCGTCCAAGCGGATAGTGCCGCCAAGCCGTTCAAAATGCGTCACCATAGCCGCTATGAGGCGGTTGGTTCCGCCCTTAGCAAACCACACGCCGCCTTCCTTTTCGATGGTGTGGATGAGCGCATAAATTGCGCTGGTGCTCATCGGGTTGCCGCCGACCAGCAGGGTATGGAAAGACAATGCCTGACGTAGGCGTTCGTCTTTCACATAAGACGACACGATCGAATAGACCGAGCGCCAGGCCTTATATCTCATTAATGCAGGTGCAGCCTTAATCATCGATGCAAAGTCGAGGAACGCGACTGAACCCAGCTTTTGGTAGCCATCTTTATACACGCCCTTTGAATATTCGAGGAACTTGCGATAGCCCTCGACATCTTCGGGGTTCAGCTTTTCGATCTCTGCTCTCAGACCTGGCGCGTCGTTCGAATAATCGAAATTCGTGCCGTCTGGCCAATTCAGGCGATAGAATGGAAAAACGGGCATCAATTCGATATCGTCTGCCATCTTGTGGCCAGACAGCGCCCATAATTCCTCCAGACAAGGCGGGTCAGTAATGACCGTTGGTCCACCATCAAAGGTGAAACCGTCCTTCTCCCAAAAATAGCCACGGCCGCCGGGCTTGTCCCGCGCCTCGATTATGGTGGTGGTAATACCGGCAGATTGCAAGCGGATAGCAAGCGCAAGGCCACCAAATCCGGCGCCGATCATCGCAGCAGTTTTGCTCACTTCTTTTTGCTCCGGATCGCTTTTATCGCCCGCCTTATCGAAATGGGTGGCTTACCGGAGAGGATCCGCGCCTTATCTCCAAGCGTAGTATTTCCAGCGTAAAAGCGCGCGATCAATCCGGGCGTTAGCCGGTAAAACCGTTCCAATATCTTGTACCGGTCTGCACCATCTGCGCCGCGGAAGAGCATGCGGTTCAGCATGCGGAAGAATTTGCCCTTACGCCAATGCTCCTCTGCCCGTTGACGCAGCGCGAGGTTCAGCTTGTCACCATCAAGCTCAGGCTGCTCGGCAATGAAAATCGCGTTGCGCACGGCGTCGGGCAGGGAGTAACTGGTCACAGGTTGAAAAAATGCACCCCGCGCGCCGGCCTTGGCCGTTCGGCCACTACCGCTATTCCAATAGCTTTCCAAATCACCGCCCATAACGACTGGCAGAACGCCATTTTCCTCACGCAGGACGCGTTCGACTTTCCAGCCTTTTTCGTCGGCATAAGCCGCCAGCCGTTGCCGCAAAATGCGTGGGTCATGGTCGGGCTTGTCGCTGTAATAAGTGTCTTCGACAAACAATTTGTCCATGCCAAAGGGCAGGACGTAGACAAAGCGATAGCCATCATGCTGGTCCACCGTGGCGTCCATGACAATTGGCTTGGTAATGTTATGCGGCTCGGACAATTGCATCAATTGCCCGGTGAATTTTTGCCAACCGCAGTCGAGATGGTTCAAATCACCTGCGCCGCGCACGTCAATAACGCCGCCAGCGTTGATCCGCTGCGCGCCGTCGAGTACCACAAGACGGGGCGAAACGGCCTTAACCTCCCTACCCAACATGAGTGACGATGCAGGAAGGTTTTTCCGCAAAACCCAGTCAAGCCGCTCGGAATCGATTGTGTAATAGATATTGTCGAGTGACCGGCTGTGCCCGGGAAATTTCACGTCATAACCCGACCAGCCATAAGTGACCAAGGGCGCGGTCAGCCAGCGATGCTCAGGCAAAATGTCGCTCGCGAAGTAGCTCCAAATATGATTGCCGCCAAAGCTTTGACCTTGTTCGATGAGAACAACATGTAACTCGGGCCGCATCTTGGCAAGCGCCAGCGCGATCAGCCCGCCGGCCAGACCGCCACCAACGATGGCAACGTCGCATTTGATATTTTCAATTGTCACCTCAACGCCCTAGCGCAGCCATTTTACAAGGGAAAGGGCTCTGCCAAGGTCATACACAGCTTTCTGTATACTTGGTGCGGTAACGCGCAGGGCACAGCAAAATTTTTCTGATGCAATTCCAGACTGGTAAGCCTAGATACACAGAGATTTCGTGGCGAAGGGCGGTTAAATTGGGAGGAAGTAAAATGCGTAAAAAATGGCTTTTGGCGACACTTGGGCTCGCGGCTGTTGTTGGCGGCGTTGCGTATACGCAGCGCGATCCAATCGCGATGGCGCTGATCACCCGTGCCGCAGATACAGCCATGACACGCAACGTCATGGCGGACTTACCTGCTGACCAATTACATGTCGGCTTTTGCGGAACAGGTTCGCCATTGCCAAGCCGGGATCGTGCGGCCGCGTGCACTGTCGTTATTGCGGGTGGTAGGCTGTTTGTTTTTGACATGGGTGAAGGCTCCGGCGAAACATTATCTCTGATGGGGATGCCGCTGGACAAAGTGCAAGGCGTGTGGCTGACCCATTTGCATAGCGACCATTTTGAAGGCCTTGGTCCATTTACTTTGCAACGCTGGGCAGGTGCATCCGCCAAAACACCTTTAACGGTGTCCGGCCCCGAAGGCGTCACGGAAATCACCCAAGGACTGAACGCGGCCTATCGCATTGATTCCACCTACCGCATTGCGCATCATGGCGAAGCTGTGGTGTCGTCGTCCGGTTTTGGCATGGTCGGCACGGCCATTCAGCCAGGAACTGTCTATGACGCGAACAATGTCCGTATCACAGCATTTGCAGTCGACCATGACCCCATCAAACCGGCATTCGGGTATCGTGTGGCGTTCAAGGGTAAAAGCGTGACCATCACGGGCGACACTGCCTTTACACCTGAGCTTGCGGCCGCCGCCAAGGGAACGGACCTGTTGGTGAGTGAGATGCTTTCGCCACGCATCGTCGATATTCTAGCCCGCAGCGCGCAAAAGGCGGGAATGACCAACCGCGCCAAAATCTTTAAGGATATAGAGAACTACCACATCAGCCCCGAAGAAGCCGCCGATGTCGCCAAGTCTGCGGGGGTAGGCATGCTTGCCTTTACCCATATCGTTCCATCGGTGCCGAAGGCGCTTCAGTTTGCGCTGTTGGGCAAAACCGCGGACCGATATGATGGACCAATGGCCGTAATGCAGGATGGTGATGTGATCAGTATCTCGGGACCGCATGAATTTAAAACGCGCAATTTGCTAAAGTGATATCAACGCATGTAAGGGCGGCGGATGGATAGCTTGCGTGTCTTGATTATGTCTGCCGCTGCGATGACGGCAATTGTCGGTATACGGTATTTGCTTGTTAGCGGGGCGTTTGCCTGGGCAACCCGGGTTCGTGAACCCGGCCTCTACACCGGCCTCGATAAGCAAATCAAAAGTGAGATTAAATGGAGCCTGGCCAGCGCAGCCATTTACGGCATACCAGCCGGAATTGTTGCTTGGGGCTGGGATAGCTTAGGCTGGACGCAGATTCACCGCGACATAGACGCACTTCCCTTGTGGTATCTTCCGGTATCAGTTTTCGTGTATCTATTCGCGCACGATACTTGGTTCTATTGGACGCATCGTCTGATGCATCGTCCGTTTTGGTTCAAGGCGGCGCATGCCGTGCACCATGAAAGCCGCCCGCCAACCGCATGGGCAGCGATGGCCTTTCATCCATGGGAGGCCTTATCTGGCGCTTTTGTCATTCCTGCGTTGGTTTTTATCATACCTGTTCATGTAGGGGCTTTAGGCGCTGTGCTAGCGATCATGACCATAATGGGGGTGACCAACCATATGGGCTGGGAATGCTTTCCGAAATTCATAGTTAACGGCAAATTAGGACAATGGCTGATAACAGCAACGCATCACCAGAAGCATCATGATGCGTATCGGGGGAATTATGGTTTATATTTCAGGTTTTGGGACAAAATGTGCGGCACTGATCTTGGGCTTGGCAGTTGGAACCACCGTCCTCGTTAGCGGGGCTGAGGCCGCTTCGTCCGCTGTGACGCTTGAGGTCAATATTTATGGCCTGCGCAGTAGTAAGGGCAATGTCCTTGTATGCGTCACGGCAAATCCACGTTTTTTTCCCGATTGTAGCAAGGATCCCAAAAGCCTTCGGGCCAATGTGCCGGCTAATAAGGCCGCTATGGTCTCCTTCAACGGCATGAGCCCCGGTACATATGCCGTCGCCATTGTTCACGACGAAAATTCGAACAGCAAAATGGACATGGCAGTGTTTTTGCCACGAGAAGGTTATGGCTTTTCACGCAACCCTGCGGTGATGACCGGACCGCCCAAGTTTCGCTCGGCCGCCTTCGCCATTAATGCAGCAGACGTTAGCCAACGGGTCCAGATGAAATATATGCTTTAATTGCATCTCCGGCGTTATGGAGGCTGGGGTCTGTATAGCTTTGTTAGTTATTCGCGGTTGATCAATGATGCCAAAAGATCGCCCGTTACATCGCCGCCAGATTGGGTAACCACGCCACGCTGGACAGTATTGATGATTGCTTCTAACACCTTGATACCCCCGGGGAGTCGCATGACTGAGAGGTGGTGCTGTAATGCCCACGACCCGCTGAACCTGATCCCGTTGGCACGGGCGTAGGGAGGGAGCGGCAGTCAACATCCGCGCTCTCCTCAAATAATTTTGGAGAGTAAGCATGGCAGACATCCCAGCACGTAATGAAATCGGCGTCACCACTGGCCCCATTCGCGGCAGCAAGAAAATTCATGTGGGTCCATTCAACGTTGCCATGCGGGAAATCTATCTTGAGCCAACGTCCGGCGAGCCGCCAGTGCGCGTGTATGACCCCAGCGGCCCTTATACCGACGCCAATGCGCATATAGACATCAACGCCGGCCTAACCGAAATTCGCCGCCCATGGATCATAAAACGCGGCGATGTGACTGAAGTCACCCAGCGCGAGGTCAAGCCCGAAGACAATGGTCAGCTTGGCCCCGACCGCAGCGGGGGCGTCGCGCCATTCCCGAATGTACGTAAACAAGTGCTTCGCGCCAAACCCCATATGAACGTCAGCCAGATGCATTATGCCCGCAAAGGCATCATCACTCCCGAAATGGAATATGTTGCTGAACGCGAGAATCTGGGCCGCGCGCGCCTTACCGAGTATAAACGCGATGGCGAAAGCTTTGGCGCGTCGATACCCGATTTTGTCACGCCCGAATTCGTCCGCGACGAAATTGCCCGTGGCCGTGCGATCATTCCAAACAATATCAACCACCCCGAATCCGAACCGATGGCGATTGGCCGCAATTTTCTCGTCAAGATCAACGCTAACATCGGCAACAGCGCGGTCGCATCGAATGTGGCGACTGAGGTCGACAAGATGGTCTGGTCGATCCGCTGGGGCGCGGATACCGTGATGGACCTGTCGACTGGCCGCAACATCCACGACACCCGCGAATGGATCATCCGTAATTCGCCCGTTCCCATCGGCACCGTGCCGATTTATCAGGCGTTGGAAAAGGTCGGCGGCGTTGCCGAGGACCTAACGTGGGAAATCTTCGCCGATACGTTGATTGAACAAGCCGAACAGGGCGTCGATTATTTCACCATCCACGCGGGCGTCCGCCTGCCTTATGTTCCGCTCGCGGCTAAGCGCATGACGGGTATCGTGTCACGCGGCGGCAGCATCATGGCGAAATGGTGCCTTGCGCATCACAAGGAAAGTTTCCTCTACGAACGCTTTGACGAAATCACCGAGATTATGAAGGCCTATGACGTTGCCTATAGCCTTGGTGACGGCCTTCGCCCCGGCAGCATCTACGACGCCAATGACGAAGCGCAATTTGCCGAGTTGTATACGCTGGGCGAGCTGACGAAGCGCGCCTGGGCACAAGATGTTCAGGTCATGATCGAAGGGCCAGGGCATGTGCCGATGCACAAGATCAAAGAGAATATGGAAAAGCAGTTGGAGGCGTGCGGCGAGGCACCATTCTACACGCTTGGACCGCTCACAACCGACATCGCGCCGGGATATGACCATATCACCAGCGGCATCGGCGCGGCGCAGATCGGTTGGTACGGCACCGCGATGCTTTGCTATGTTACGCCAAAGGAGCATTTGGGCCTGCCTGACCGTGACGATGTGAAGGTAGGCGTGATCACATATAAGCTTGCCGCACATGCCGCTGACCTTGCTAAGGGCCACCCCGCCGCGCAGGTGCGCGACGATGCTTTAAGCAAGGCGCGCTTCGAATTCCGCTGGCGCGACCAATTCAACCTCAGCCTCGACCCTGATACGGCCGAACAATATCATGATCAGACCTTGCCCGCCGAAGGCGCAAAGTCCGCGCATTTCTGTTCGATGTGCGGACCCAAATTCTGCTCAATGAAAATCAGCCAGGAAGTGCGCGAATTTGCCAAGTTGCAAAACCAGCCAGCGGACAATTTCGTCGCCGCGGACGAGGCGGAGGCCGGCATGGCGCATATGAGCAAGGTCTATGACGAAACCGGCCGTGAATTGTACATGGGCGCGGGCGACCGCGAACATGATTAAGCGTTAGACAGCACCCGAACGGCTAATCGCTTCCTCGATCCACAAACGTGCATCGGGGAAGCTGCGTTCAACTTCTGGTAGGTCATTGACGCATAGGAATTTAATCGCGTTCCATTCGCGGCCGCATAAATAGCCTCGGACATCATCGGCGGACCAAGCATCCACTGCGCCCACCGCGACGTGCAGATAATCGCGCGTGTCCAATATCGCGGCGCTCCCGTCGGCAAGGCAGGCATGATTATGCAGGCTTTGCGGCAGAAACTGCCCAGCATCGCGAAAGCGGAAACTGGCATTGGAGATAAAGGCGTTGCGATAGGTATCGAACAATTGCGCCATCACCGAACGCTGCATTGGGTGGACGACATGCGCGCTTTCAAACACTTGGTCTGCGGTATAGCCAATCATCTGTGCGGCGTTGATCTGATTAAAATGGTTCAGCATGCTTGCGTCATCACGCCGGGCGCCGCATGCCACAAGGTCGCTGTGGTCCGCCCATTGGCCGCGCAGCACTGGGCCATCGCCCGCAAAGAAATCCGAGCGCGTCACGGGCGCGGTTAGGAAGACGTCATCGTTGAAATATAAGAAATGTTCGGCAAGGCCGGGGATACGCCACAGCATTGTTTCAATCGACAGCGAATTGAACGTCTGCAACGCGTCGTCATAGCCTGCAAATATCTCTCTGTGATCAACGATGCTGATCTTTGCGGCGATTTCAGGGGGAAGCTGCATAATTTCCGGCGTCTGGGCATCGGTAACGATCCAAATCCGCCGCACCCAAGGCGCATTGTTGGCGATGGAGCGCACACAATAATTCAGCTCGTCGCTGCACAGCCACCGATGGGGGTTGGTGCCATTGTAATGCAGCGGCGCACGCGCTTGAGCCACCGCGTCAGCCTGTGCTAACGCCAGATGTCGCTCCCGCTTCGCCCTATGCACAGGGTCCGCCCCGTCCACCCAAGTAATGACTGCATCAACTTCAAACATGAAACTCGTCACAAAAATGTAATAGCGGCCCTTAGGAGTGTGCGGTGGTTTTGGGAAATGGAAAGTATGGAGGTGGGAGGCTGCATGTGGGGGCGCGTCATCGCTAGAATATGATGCACTACGCGGCGCCCACCGGACTGCACCCCTTCATTGCCGCGTGACATTCTGGTGGGGCGGGTTAGGGTAGGTCATGACCACGACACCCAAAACCCCCAACTGGTTCGACATTGGCATGGATGCTTGGGCGCTTGCCGCGGAATCGAACATGGTGATCGCGATGCGCATCGGCAGTCTGGCGCTTGGCGGACCGAATGCAGCGCGGGAGGCGGAGCGGATGGTGACGGAGAAGGTCGCAGCAAATATCACGCTTGGCTATGACCTGATGCGCGGAAAGCTCGGCAGCAGCCCCGAAGCCATCGTTAGTGGCAGCATCGCGCATTATTCCAAAACTGTCGTCGCCAACCGGAAACGATTGGGCATACGCCTGCTCCGCTGGTGCCCGAAATTGCCGGTGAGCCGGAATAAGTAGCTATGTCCGCTTCTGTTTGCACATTAGGTAAATGAAGCGTATACCGTTAAAACGCTATCGTCGACCGCGACGGAATTTGAAGCACGCATCGGGTCAGATGATCGGAACGTGCAACGTCTTTCCTACCACGACTTGGCTACCCACTTGGCGCTGTTGTCAGGTGGTCACCTGTTTCGTGAAAGGAACATATTATGCCAGTAGGCACCGTAAAATTTTTTAATGCAGACAAGGGCTATGGCTTTATCGCGCCTGATGGCGGCGGTGATGACAGCTTCGTACACATCTCGGCCGTTCAGGCAGCCGGCATGCATTCGCTTGATAAAGAACAGCGCGTGAATTTCGAAGTCGAAATCGGCCGCAACGGTAAGGCTTCGGCCATTAACCTGTCTTCAGCTGATTAATCAGCCGAAATATTAAAAAAAGGGCCGCCGGAAGGCGGCCCTTTTTTTGTGTCACGCGCCGATGTTTAGTCGAACAGCTCTTCAAGAAACGACTTTTTGCGCTTTTTATACGGGTAGCCATGCCCATAGCCTTGCGGTGCAAACCCGCCTTGGGGTGGCGGCGCTGCTTGCGGGGCAGGGGCGGGTTGCGGAGGCATTTCTGCAGCAGCGCTGCGCTCTATAATTTTGTCGAGCTCCCCACGATCAAGCCAAACTCCGCGGCATTGCGGGCAATAATCAATTTCTACACCTTGGCGATCGCTCATCACCAGCGGTACCTTGCATACAGGGCAAGGCATTCCAACGGCTGCGTTCATATCGAGACTCCTCTTGTTGTCATATAAGCGGTCCGACATCGCCGTCACATGACGACCAGAGGGCCCCGGCCCGCTTGTTTGAACTGGGGATGCGGCATCCAGTTTTCAAGAAGGGCATGCGCTAATTTCGTGCGGCGCCTGTCATCCACATTGCGGATAAAACGAGAATTGCCCGCAAAAGCGAAATGGCGACTATGAACCGCAGGTCGGCATGCAGGAAAACAGAAGAAGGCGTCAATGGTTAACGCGACTTCCCAAATGGCCAGTTGGTGATGTGCCCGACCCAACAAGCGAGCCAGATCAGAACGGGCTGAAATGCCAGTCGCGGACCATGATACCACCAACTCAGCGTATTTCCGTCAAACGCGATGCCGTTGAACGCATGGTTGAAGTTGGCTGGCCATACGCACAAGGCATAAAGTGCAAGGCCAATTGCGGCCCATTTGCGCATCTGCGGGATCATTAGGCCAACGGCTCCTGCGATTTCGGCAACGCCAGTGACTGCTACCACGATCTCTGGGAAGGGCACCCAGTGCGGTGTAATGGCCAAAAATCCGCCCGGTGAGAAGAGATGCAGGATCCCTGCCACGAGGTAGAACAAGGCGAGAATTACGCGGAGGCTGGAGCGGATCATTATCGTTTCCGCACGAACTCGGCGCGCAGCACCAGGCCCTTTATACCGTCGAAACGGCAATCAATCTCCTGCGCATCGCCCGTCAAGCGGATGGACTTGATCAGCGTTCCACGTTTCAAAGTCTGTCCAGCGCCCTTGACGGTTAAATCCTTAATCAAGGTTACTTGGTCGCCATCCATAAGCAGATTCCCAACCGCGTCGCGCACTTCGACGGCACCGTCTGCCTCAGTTGCTGTCTTGGCAGCGGCGGCGCTTATCCATTCCCCAGATGCCTCGTCATAGACATAATCTTCGTCATTTGCGTCGCTCATGATGCACAATTCCTTATTGGCCCCCCCCTCTGCCGTAGCGGCATTTCGCATGACGCGAAAGCCGGTTGCAATTTGCAACGATGTCAGTAAGATTTTCTCATAAATTGGAGAGGCATATGGCGCAGGCTGAGACGACAGTAGATGTTTTGATCGTAGGAGCTGGATTGTCCGGCATCGGCGCTGCGGCGCACCTTACAATGCAATGCCCGAACAAGAGTTACGCCATTGTTGAGCAGCGCGCCGATATGGGTGGTACATGGGATCTGTTCCGTTACCCCGGTATCCGGTCTGACTCTGACATGCACACTTTGGGATATCGCTTCAAACCATGGTTGCATGAAAAGACGATCGCGGATGGTCCATCCATTCACGAATATGTCCATGAAACCGCCGAGGAATATGGAATTTCGCAGCATATCCATTTTGGCCATCAAGTTATCTCGGCCAATTGGTCAAGCCCAGATGCGCGCTGGCATGTAACGGCTAAGGCCGTTGATGGTGGCAATGAACGTCACTTTGCTGCGCGTTTCCTGTTCATGTGCGCTGGCTATTATGACTATGATAAGGGTTATAAGCCCGATTTTGCAGGCGAAGCCAACTTTGGCGGCCAAATCATCCATCCGCAGCATTGGCCAAAGGATTTGGATTATAAGGGCAAGAAGGTAACCGTTATCGGCTCAGGTGCGACGGCGGTTACGATTGTTCCTGTTATGGCGGAACAGGGCGCGCAGGTGACCATGCTTCAGCGTTCGCCAACATATATGGTTTCGCGTCCTGCCATCGACCCATTTTCAAAATTCGTGCGTAAGATTATGCCCGAGAAACTGGCTTACGCGCTCACGCGGTGGCGCAACATAAACATGCAGCGCTTCACTTATTGGTATGCGCGCCGCAATCCCGCGAAGCTGGGTGAGAAACTGGTCAACATGGCGCGGGAAGCGCTCCCTGCATCAGTTGATGTCGACACCCATTTTGTGCCAAAATACGGTCCATGGGAACAACGCCTTTGCCTCATTCCTGATAGCAACATGTTTACTGCGATTACCGAAGGCAAGGCTGAAGTTGTTACAGATCACATCGACCACTTCACCAAAACGGGTATTCAGTTAAAGTCGGGCAAGCACATCGAATCCGACATCATCATTACTGCGACTGGCTTGAACCTCGTGACGATGGGCAAAACCGCCATCAGCGTCGACGGGGATGCCATAAATTTTGGTGAGCACTTCAATTATAAGGGCGTGATGTTTAACGACATCCCCAATTTCGCCAGCGTTTTTGGTTATATCAACGCGTCATGGACGTTGAAGACCGACATCGTCGCTGATTATGTCTGCCGCTTGCTGTGGAAAATGGACGATAAAAACGCGCTTGTGGCAACACCGGTTCTTGATGATCCAGATATGCCAAAGCTGCCATTCGTAACCGATTTTAGCTCTGGCTATTTCGCACGGAGTTTCGACTCATTGCCCAAAAATGGTGATCGTCATCCATGGCGGGTTCTGCAAAATTATACGGCTGAGAAGAAAATTCTGACCCAAGATCCGGTTGACGATGGCGTTATGATATTTTCAGCGCCCGCCTTCGCTGGCGCACATCGGGAAGCCGAAGAGACGTTGATCGCAGCAGAATGATGCGCTCTGACGGGCGCTTATAACGCCCGTCAGCTGTCCTTGGCAGCAAAGCCGAATAGCCGCAGCCATTTGCTCGGGCTGTTCGGTGCGGGGGTTGGATGTGCGATAGCCCGATGTTCGCAATCATAACCATGCACATAAAAATGCGCGACGTTCCTAAAACTTCTCCCGTTCGCGTGTCATTGCCGCTATCGCTACGTATATGCAGTATGACACTTTAATTCAGCCTGACAACGGGCAGGCCGCCACCCTGATTCATGTGACCGACAAAAGCCGATTTGAAACGTGGCTTGCGCTTCAACCTGATGCCGTGCGAACTGCGGTCAAGGCACAGAAGTTCGAAGGTGACGCCAACGATATAGCTATCTTGCCCGCTGATAAACCGGGCGAATGGTCTGTGGCGGCGGGCGTAACTGATGTTTCGGCACCGAGCTTGTGGCATTTGGCAAAGCTGGCGGACAGCTTGCCCGAGGGTGTATATCGGCTCGCCGATTATGATGCCAGCGAGGCTATGCTTGGCTGGATGCTGGGGCAGTATCGCTATTATGAATATCTGAGCGAACCAAAGCTGACAGGGCCACGGGTTTTGTTGGTGAAGGAGCCTGCGCGCATTACCATGGCCGCGTTGCAGGCAACCGCGACGGCATTGGTGCGCGATCTTGTAAACCGGCCAGCGGGGGACCTTGGGCCAAACGCGCTGGAGGTAGAGGCAAAACGGATCGCAAAGGCGCATAAGGCAGAGGTTACGGTGACAGCTGGTGAGCCTTTGGAAGCCGGCTATCCGCTCATTCATGCGGTTGGCAAGGCGGCAACGCGCGAAAATGCGCCGCGTCTTATTGAGCTTGAGTGGGGCGACCCGCGCCACCCGCGCGTTGCGATTGTGGGCAAGGGGATTACCTTTGACACGGGCGGGCTGGATATCAAGCCTTCGACGGGCATGCGCTTGATGAAAAAGGATATGGGCGGCGCAGCACACGCATTGGCGCTGGCCGAGCTGATCATGGCGGCGCATTTGCCCGTTCGTTTACATATGCTTGTGGCCGCTGCAGAAAACAGCATATCGGGCAACGCGATGCGGCCGGGCGATATCATTAAAAGCCGCAAGGGCATTACCGTTGAAATCGACAATACCGATGCCGAAGGACGCTTGGTGCTGGCCGACGCACTAACCAAAGCGATAGAAGATAAGGCGGAACTGATCATTGATTTCGCCACGCTGACCGGTGCGGCGCGTGTCGCGCTTGGGCCCGACCTGCCGGCGATGTTCAGCAATGATGACAGCATCGCGATTGGCCTTCTTGCCGCATCGAAAGCAGCGACGGACCCCTTATGGCACATGCCACTTTGGTCGCCATATATGGAAATGCTCGATAGCGACATCGCCGACATGTCTAACAGTGGCGGCGGATTTGCAGGCGCAGTTACCGCCGCGTTGTTTTTACAGAAATTTGTCCCCGACAATGTGCCTTGGGTGCATCTTGATACATTCGCCTGGCGACCCAGCAGCAAGCCCGGCAGGCCAAAGGGTGGAGAGGCCCTTGGATTGCGTGCGGTCTTCGGCTATCTGGCGGAAAGATATCGGGCGCGTTAGGGTGCCATATATCATTTGATGTGTTCCCCGGCCTCGCCTGGGGCACATGCTATTAGGTCAGGGATAGAAACAGTTGGTGGACGGTCATATACAGGCGGGCGAGCGGCCTATTTATACATTAAGCGGGCATAGCCTTGTGGGAGATAAGCGCACAACGCCGATCCGTGGCGACCTTGCCGATATTAGTCTGGCCGGAAAGTTGTTTGCGCCGCATTATGCGGTACCCATGCTGCGTACTGGCATTACGCCGGTAACTGAAATTTATGCCGAAGCCCATGCGACCTCAATGCCCGTCAGCGCGCTTATGCATGGCGAGGAATTTGCCGTTCTTGATGTCGCGGGTGACTGGGCATGGGGCTATTGCCTGCATGACAATTATTTGGGCTATGTCCGCTTTGCCGAGCTCGGTGATGATTTTGACGCAACGCATATTGTCAGCGCGGCAGCGACGTTATTGGTGGTGGCGCCATCGGCCAAAGCGCGCGTCCTCGCGCGCTACCCAATGGGCGCGCAATTGCTGTGTGGCGCGCCAAGCGAATGTGGCAATTATCTGGCGTGCGAAAATGGATTTGTGCCGCGCGCGCATCTGTCGGATATGGGACGCGTCGCAGCGTCGCCCGCTGATTTGGCGGAGCAGTTGATTGGCACGCCCTATAGCTGGGGCGGACGCAGTGGCGATGCTATTGATTGCTCTGGCCTTGTGCAGTTGGTCTTTGGCCTAAAGGGCATTCTGGCCCCGCGCGATGCCGATATGCAGCAAGCCGATTTTGGCGCGGATTTGCCAGAAGGCGCAGCGCTGCAGCGCGGTGACCTGGTCTTCTTCCCGGGGCATGTTGGGATCATGGCGGACGCCGAAAACATCATTCACGCCAATGGCAGTGCGATGGCGGTCAGTGTTGAACCCCTAGCGGATGCTGCGGCCCGATTTGCCGAGCACGATGAGGCGATATTAGCACGTAAGCGGGTTGCGTTTTGACCAAATCCGTCTTCATCGATGGTGCAGTGGGCACCACTGGCCTCGAAATCGCTGACCGGCTTTCTGGCCGCGCAGAGTTTACGCTTGTCACGCTCGACGATGACAAGCGCAAAGACCCCGCGGCCAAGCGCGAAGCATTGAACGACGCCGATTTCGTCATCCTCTGCTTGCCAGATGATGCCGCAAAAGAGGCGGTGGCCATGACCACTTCCAGCCACACCCGAATCATCGATGCATCGACCGCTTATCGCGTGGACCCCAATTGGGCTTATGGCTTTGCCGAGTATCGCATTGGCCAGCGCGAACATATTGCGTCTGCGCGATGGGTCAGCAACCCCGGTTGCTACCCCACCGGATTTTTGGGCCTCGTCGCGCCATTGGTGGCGGCTGGCTTGATCCCTGCCGACTGGCCTTACACCGTTAATGCGGTGTCGGGCTATTCAGGTGGCGGCAAGGCGTTGATACAAAGGTTCGAAGGTGACGGCACGGATATCGGCTTTCGTACTTACGGCCTGGACCTTGCCCACAAGCATGTGCCCGAAATGCAGGTTCATGCCGACCTTGCCTACGCGCCCATCTTCGCACCCGCCGTCGTCCGCGCCTTTCGCGGCATGATCGTCGAGGTGCCTTTGCCGTTGTTCGCGATGCCAAAGGCTGGCAGCGCAGATGCATTGCGCGCCGCGCTCGCTGCGCATTATGCGGGGTCGCCAGTGGTTACTGTACATACCGAAGCCGCACCATCCGAATTGCTGATGCAAGCCGACCAAGCGCCGTCCGACCGGCTTGACCTCTATATGCTGGCGTCGCCCGACGGCTCGCAAGCGCGGTTGCTGGCGATGCTCG
>Ga0114973_10000110_pt1 | contig 53565 bp, 45 predicted proteins | sample M_140807_MF_Meta_FD_87025 | JGI IMG/M metagenome (GOLD analysis project Ga0114973, IMG submission 87025) | Freshwater microbial communities from Lake Montjoie, Canada to study carbon cycling - M_140807_MF_MetaG | ecosystem: Environmental > Aquatic > Freshwater > Lake | place: Lake Montjoie... | reverse complement strand
CGGGCCCGAAGAGCTTAGATTTGAAATGGTGCATTGCCAGGCTTCCCAGGATAATCATGCCCAGTTCCATGATCGGAGACATGCTCTGTTTTCTCCAGTAGCGCTTGTACAGCTTCTCTAGCGCGTTGTCGAATCTTTTCATGTCCGAGGTCAGGGACTGGGCCCAGCCGTCCATGCACAAAAAGGGTCCGAAGCGCGCGTTAGCCATTTCGAGGCCGTTGAAGCCGATGCGCATCATGTCTTTCATGTTGGAGACGGCCGCCGCCGCGTTGAGATTGGAGTTCTGCTTTTGAACCTCGAACTCCAGCTCCGTCAGCGTGTCTTTCATGCTGAACTCTCGGGAGAGGCGCACTCCCTTGGAGCTCAACGCTTGAAGCTCTATGAGATATCCTTGCTTCTCCAATCGCACGGTTTCGGGGTCCTTTTTGATGCACGCCGACGCATCGTCGTCGTCGGAAGAGCTCGCCCTGTCTTCCTCCGGAAGCGCCGCCGGTGCAGCGGCCGCGGGCGTCGCTTTTGGCTCGGCCCTCGGGGCGGGGGAGGCGTTTGCTTGGGGCACAGGGAGGGAAGAAGGAGTGTTGGCGCTCACGCCGGAGGAAGCTTGCGCGGCGGCAGGAGCAGCCATGGCGCGCTCCTCTGGGGACGGAGCAGCTTTTTCCGGGGAGGCCTGGAGGGCGTGCATGGCTCTCGCGAGCCGAGAGGCGGCCCCCCCCACAGGAACTTTGGACTTGCTCTTCTCCGATTCTTCGTCCGAAGAGTCGTTATCTTTCTGCTTCGAAAGCTCTTCGGAATGTTGGGCCGCGACGACCTGCTCCATGGCCTGGCGCATCTGCTGCGCTATCTGACGAGTCGACGTGCCGGCCCCATTCACGTCCACCACTTCCGGGTTGGTGAGCCTCCGGAAACATTCTACATCGGTGGAACTCACCACCGACATGCGCTTTGTTCCTCTTGACAGATCATCTCTCGTTGAGTTGAACGACCGAAGTCGGCGGGGGGCCTCGTCCGTCAGTCGTAAGACTTTGAGTCGCGCAGCCGGTCGAGCACGACGCGCGGCCCCGAAACGTCTTCTTTGGCCGACGCCACAAGATACGTGGCAATGTCGCGACAGAGAGAGATGCCGAAGCGAGGCGAGGCGACGCGATCGATGGTCGCTTGCCTCGAGCTGGAAGAAGCGCGCTCCTCCAGGAGACTCTTCATGGCCTGCTCCACTTTCTTGCTGGAAAACTTGATCGGCGGCTTCTTCCGGGGGGGCTTCAGGCGCAAGTAGAAGCTCTCGTCACACCCGGACGCATCCCTGAGGTTGACTTTGCGAATGTACCCGTCCGGCAATTGCGACAGTTCCGGAATGATCTTCCTCTCGGCATCCTTGCATTGCTCCCCGAGTTTTTTCTTGTCTTCCCTCACGGCAGCCAGCCGTTCAGACATGATGCGCTTCGCTTCCACGACGCTGGAGAGCAGCGGGGAGTTCTGAGGAGGCGCCTCGGGGAGATCCTGGACCCGCGCCGAAGTCTCTTTTGCCTTCTTGATCTCCAGGCTTCTCTTCTCGAGAGCTGGCGGCCACACGGCCCCTATCGCCGCCTCCACAAGGCTCGCTATGGGATCCGCGTCGGGGTCGCATGCGACGCGTTCCTTCCACTCCTGCGCCTTTCCCGATTCCCAGAAATCTTCCATCTTCTGCAAGATGTCCACGCATTGGGTCGGTCTCTTTTGAGACACCTTGACGCGAACGCAGAAGCATCCCTCCTCCAGCCGAGCAACCATCTCTTCCTCGGTCTGCAACTCAAGCAAGAGGGCGTTGGCCGCCTTCTTCGCCTCCCTGATTTCTTGCAGATCTTCTTTCGTCTTGCGCTGAAGGTGGGCCAGTTGACGCGTGGCGGCGCAATAGGCTTGCACTCCGTCCGTCATTTTATCATGAGTCGCGGGGAGACGAGATGCGAGTTCAAACGCGTGGGATCCGGACCAGCCTCTCATCTCAAAGATCGGCCGCGAGCTTGCCCGCGAGCTTGCCCGCTCGGCCCTCGCTCAGCATGCAGAAGTCCGACGACCTCGCCAGGTATCTCCTCTTCATGACAGGAGTTCTGGCCAAGGCGCGAGCCGAACTGGAGGAGGACGGCCCGTCGCCTGGGGTCCCTGGTTCCGATTCAGGAAGCGAGGACGATGACGACGTCGAAGAGGACGAGGAGGAGACGACGTCATCATGCGCGTCTTTGGCGAGGGTTGACCCCAGGCCCACGGCCGATCCGGACGCCGGCCTCCTCCCTTCGATATAGAAAATGGACCACTCGGAGCATAGAAGACGCGCGTTTTCCGAGTGGAGGTGCGCCCCTCTCGGAGAAGTGCTGGGCAGCGGAAAGTACGCCACCGTCTATCGGAGCGGGAGCTGTGCCGCCAAGGTGATGGACCTCTCGGGAAAGTCCAAGAGATCGCGGATGCAAGCCTATCGCGAACACGTCGTATCGATGCTCCAGACGATCCTGCTTCTGCGCTCCGTGACGCCCCACTATCCCTTTCACTACGGTTTCACGACGTCCGTGGATGAAGCCGGCATCTCTCTAACGATGTTCATGGAGCGCTTCGAAGGAAATCTGCTGGAAGCCTCCGAGAGATGCCTCCTCGGCGCGGAGGAGTGGGTGCTCGTGACGTTCCAAATCCTTCACGCCTGCGTCTGCATGGCTGGCATCTTCGGCGTGGTGCACAACGACCTCTATCCGAGAAACGTGCTCGTGCGCAGCCTCCCGAAGGAGGAGAGGACGTGCGTCGTTGTGGACGGCGTCTCCTACGTCTTGCGTAAGACTTTCCTGGCCGTCGTGGCAGACTACGGGATTGCTTCCGGAAAACTCGTAGGAGCCCTCGAGGTGCCCGAGGTCTGCGCGTCGACCGTCAAGGTCGAGCGTTGGCGACACTTTTCTCTGCAGCCGCCGGAGGCCCACATCCTGCAGTACGAGCCGACTCTCCCCGCATTCAGCAGGGACCCTTACACGGTCTTGAAGTGGATCTTTTACGGCCAAAAGGACCTCACGCGGGCGCCCCCGTCCGTGCGGTTCTGGGCCATGGAAGCGTTGCACAGGATGGATCAGAGTCTGGAGGATTTCGAGCAGGAACGTTCTCAGCTCCCTCTCTTTCACCACCTCTTCCACCCCGACAACCTCCGAAGGTTCGGCTTGAAGCCGCTCCTCTCGGACGCCGCGGCCGCCGGCCCGTCGTGCTGCCTACGGATAGAGGACAAAGAGGCTATGGTTCTCCAAGCAGTCGACGCGCTGCGCGAACTCGGAAGAGACGAGATCGAATGGGTCACGGCCATAAAAAACTATCGCGGCCATCAAATAAAACCATGAAAACTTGCGATGCAGAAGGCGAGGTGGAGTACTACCCAAAACCCACCAGCTTGACCACACACCCGATAAACTCGAAGTCGAAGAATTCCAAGGTTTCGAAGAAATACACAAAAACACCCGCCGTCGAAGTCCGAGAATGTTTAGGGCATGGATCGTCGAACAACGTGTACAACGTGGCGCCCGCCAGGGGCTGGGCCGATAAGGTTCTCCGTGCGACCTCTCAGCTTGACAGAGAGGCGCCCGAGCCGCCGGAAGCAATGAGCCGGGAAAATGCTCTCATGCGGATTGCTGCGGCGGAAAAAATCCATCCCATCATTCATGCGCAGAGCCTGATGCACGCGCCCTTCCGATGCTACGGCTTCGTGTCGGCGACCTTGATGCAAAAGGAAGTTCCATTCCCGAAATTCCTCAAAAATCCAGAGTTCGATCACTTGAATTCAGATCAAGCAAAGCTGTCGAACATGTTCACATCTCTCTACGCCGCGATATGCCGCGCCGCGGATTTGGGCCTCTGCCTCTGCGACATCAAGCCGGCCAACGTGGTGTGCATCCCCGAGAAGGACAAGTGCCATCTCATCGATTTCGGACTGGAGTTCGTGGTGTGGATGGACCCAAAAGTCTTTGAAATGTTTGAGCATGCAGAAGACGCCTCCGGCGCTCGAGACGGGGCAGCCTGCGCAAACACCCGGGGCGTCCAGCTGTACATCATGTTGCTGCTCTTCTACACGCATCTCACTTCTTTCGGCGACTTCCTCCGAAGCCCCAGAGCGCAATACTTTGCGGGGCGGCTGCGTGGCATTCTGGCCGAGAGCTGCGTGCCTAACCAGGCCTTACTGGGGCTCTCGGATCAGTACGGCGGATACAAGGACCAATGCAAACAGAGGCACGAGTCGGAGGAGGACAAGGATCTCATGCACATTCTCTTCTGCCGCGTGAAGAGGTATTTCCAAAAAAACCTCAAATGGTTCTTGGTAGACTTCGTTTACAAATATGGGCTTCGCCAAAGAAATTGCGACGGAAAGTCGCTGGAGCCAATCAGGGTGGGGGGGAAAGAGTACTCGAATGATGCCGTCAGCTGTGCCTCGAAGCGGGGAGCGGTCTTGAGAAGGCTCGACGAGAGGCAGTACCCGTGCCTGAACGTCGAAAGCGAGATCCTTCCGCAGCGACAGTACATCATCGACCATGGGAAGGCGAGCGTGAAGACCAAGGGAGAAGTGTCCTCGAAAGGATTCGGAAAGGGTGCTGCTGGGACGTTCCTGCCGTTCACACCCGTGGAGGTCTTGGATCTCAGACTCGAGTACGCCACGGACGCGCTCCCCAAATGCCCTGAATAGCGTCCGAGGTCGCGTTAAAGCGGACGCCAGCCGATGGGGTCGTCTTCTTTAAAACGAATGGCGGCGCAACCGCACGACGAAGTGGCGTTCGACAAGTGGCAGTTCGGCAATATCGTGAGCACCGGAAAAAATACAAAATGCATTCCGGTCAACGACGGCGTTTCCTTTCCAGCCTCCCCTCCGAAAATACAACTGAGCACCGACCAGGACCCCGCTCTTGAAATCACGCAGATCGGTCGAGACGGAGAGTCCTGGTCGCTGACGGTCAACGTTTCCCAGGAGAGCCCCTTGTTGCAGAGCCTGCAGTCCCTGGACGATTTTGCGTTGCGGACCGCCGAGATTCAGTCCGTGGAACTCTTCAAGCGACAGTTCAAAACCGAGCAGCTACTGCAGCTCTACCGCCCCCTTTTGAAGGATTCGCTGCTGAGTCTGACGGTCAACGCAGATGCCCAAGTCTGGAAGCTTCTGGAAAGTGCCTCGGGGGGAGAAGAGGAAAATAAATTCTGCGACGCCACCCTTGGAGACCTGGTCCCCGGATCAAAAGTTTGGTTGTGCGCTGAGGTAAAGGCCATCTACTTCTTTCCCCGAAGCTTTGGCCTTGCGTTGTCAGCCTCGGACGTGCTCATCATCCCCGCGACGAAGCCGAAGGTCTTCCCTTTCGTGAGCAGGAAGCTCCGCTTTTCGTACGCGGCCCCCGCCCCTGTAAACGCACCCTCCTCCGATCCGGAAGAGGCCGAAGAGGAGGATATGTGAAAAATAAACTCGGGCCGAAGGACGGCCGGGGAACAGGAGCGTCGCCGCGATTTCGAGCCCGTTTTTGCAGAGGTCCCGTGAAGATTTTTTAGGTTCCACAAGTAAATGTACGCTGGGTGTGCGCAAGGATCTATGCCGCAGTCGTGGGTCTCTATGGAGTACGCAAAACCTTCCTCAGGAAGAGGCACGTGGTGCGGGGCAGTCGTCTTCTTTCTCCTGCTGATCATGGGCCTGTGGTGGATGTGTTCCAAGTCGTCCGAGCCCGTCTCACGCCTCCCCGTTTTGGTCGAAGACGTGATGGTGGAAGTGGAAATCGACGACCAGCGCAGCCCAGAGAAGGACGCGCAGCCCGGACCGAAGCAGCCTCCCTCCAAAGAGAAGATTCCTCAACTGAAGACTTTGTACGGCGACATGATGGGAGCCGGCCGCGGGTGCAGCGACCCCAAGGTGGCCGCGTCTGACCTCGCGCGCCGCCATCCCGGCATCGTAGGAGGGGCCACGGTGCCCCTGGACGTGGCCTCTCCGCGCGTCGCCAGCATCGGAGGACTCAACATGCCCGGCAGCGTGGACGCGGGCACGGCCTTGGCGGGCGCCTTCGACATGACCGAGCCCGGAAAAGAGTACATGGCCGCCTACAATCCGACGGGACTGGCCAGCGTCATGCCTGCCGGCTGGCGCGCGGATGCCGCAAACCCCTCCAAATGCGCGAGCATCGGCGACGGCTCGTACGCCGAGTTCAGCCGTTACAGCATCTCCCCGGAAGCGGTCGCTCGCAGCGAGAACATGAAATCCGTGTTGCGACTCTCGGAAAACACTCGACAGGGCATGGGGCGCACGCTCGGCTATCAGAGTCTGCTGCGCAACTACGTGACGCCGGTCGGGCCGCAACCCATCGGAGACAAGTCCATGCTCTGGAACGATTCTTCGGTCAGGCAGAGCTACATCGCCGCTGTCACCGGCTCATTTCCCGACCTCGGACTCTGCTGATGGAGCGAATAGCGGTCAGACGGCCGTTTCCACGGCCTCGAAGCGAATCTCTTGTCTGATGGGGTACACGACGCACTTGGCCGCCGGAGCCCTCGAGAGCTCGGCCCTCTTGCGTTTCTTCGCCCCCATCGGGGCGACTTCCTTGGGCCTCCGTTGGGCCTCGACGCGACGGCGCTTGCTCTCTCCGAGGGTCCGCATCATGTCCTCTTCGATTTCTTCCTTGTGCGCGGACACGTAGTCCAGGATGCCGTACATTTCGGCCCAGCGCAGAAAGTTGAGCTGCGCCACCGTCGTGTCCAGCTGCTCCGTCGTCCCGTCGGCAAAGGTGTGGCTGAAGAAGATCCGTTCTCGACGTCGAAAGGGGTCGAACCCGCGTCGCCTGTAGAAGCGCAGCCAGTCCTTGTACAGCGAGAAGAGGTTCCAGGGAATCTTGCCCCGCGAGGTGTTCATCTCTACCATGATGCGCGTCTTCTTCGCCCAATTCGTCATCGTGTAGTCCAAGAGACGCAAGGAGATGGCGTACTCCTGCCTCGCTACGGGGAGCAGCAGCCGCGACACGAGGTCGTCGTCAAAGAAGGCGCAGATTTCGCGCAGCCTCTGTTTCTGACGCGGGTGCACGGATCCGGGGACGAAGGAGAAGCGCCCGATGGTCTCGAGGGGCCCCCCGCTCTCCTCGCCAGGATCTTCATCGGAGGCTGCACGCTGCGCTTTCCTCTTCGCGCATTTCGCTGCCTCCGGATTTTCTGCTGCGATGTGCATCCACCAGCAGCGCGATGACAGCAGGTTTGTTGACCTGCTTGGGCAGTTCCAAAGAGGCAGATTTTGCCAGCTTCTTCAGGGCCTCCAAGCTGAACTTGGGGATGTCCTCTTCGGAGCCTACAAGATCCAGGCTGGCGGGGCAATCCTTGAGCACTGTCTTGCGGCCGCAGAGTTCGCTCAGTTTCACAAGCTTTTCGTTCACCACCACTTCCGAAGCGGCATGCATCGTGTCCTCGGCACGCGCCTCTGGCACGTCCGTGGCTGCAAGCAACTCGGCAAAGTCTTTTTCTGCCGCACACGCCACCTCCTCGTGCGCCGCCGATTCCAAAATCGACGGAGGCAAGGCCGTCTTTTTCTCTTCCAAGAGCCGCCGGAGTTTGGCTTGACTCTTGGCTTCGAAATCTAGAGAGAGCAGACTCATTTTGACTCAAGGCCCGTCCGCTGGAAAGACTCTTTGACCGCATGCGCGCGTCCCACCTACATAAAAAGCGGCCTTCCTGGACTATTAAATCTTTTGAGCTCTTCCACGAGTCTCTTTCAACATGGAGCACATGATTGGGGCGGAAGGGAGGACGTCGTCAGAGCTGGCTCGACACGCGGATGTCTCGGCCGCGCTCCAGGAGCTGCGTCAGTTCGGATTGGTGGAGCCGCAGGCAGGGCTCTGGAGGAGCCGCCGCCCCTTGCCAGACAACCAAGACGTCGTTGTCATCGTGGACCTGGGAAACGTACACGACTGCCTGCAAAAATTAGGTCCACTGGCGGAGGCCGGGAAGCTCAAGGTGCGTGCGTACGCCGACTTGCAGTACAACGGTTTCGGAATCACGCCCCCCTTCGAGGCACCAGGCTGCGTCGTCTTCAAGGCAGCGTCTCCGCACAAGAACGCGGCGGACACCCAGATGATTTGGGACGTCTCTCGACTCTGTTCGCTCTCCCCCACGCATATGCACCTCTTGGTGGTCACGAAAGACAACGGCTTTCGACATCTCCGAGAACTGGCGGAGGAATCGGGACACAGCCTCTCCTTTGCACAAGACTGGCCCTCCCTACGTAGCCTCCTCCTTTTGCTGCCCGACGGCCTCTCATCGACGCACTCGACGCCTGACCGACCGTGAGGCGCCCTCAAAGAAGATGCGCCTGGCCTGGCTGTCGTAGACGAGCAGCGCCTCCGCAAGAGCGAAAGCTTCCCCGCAACAAGCGCGCGCCTTCAAGTGTTCCCAGTAGGCCGCGCGCATGCCATCGCTCTTCCAGCGCTGCCCGGCTTCCTCCAAAGCGAGACCGACGCTCTCGGGCACGCGGTGCCACGGCGCCATCATGGCTTCGAAGTCACGGAGCTTCGGAGGACCGAGCATGGCCACCACGAGCTGCGCCTGCTCCACCCCGCCCTTCCCAAACGGTATTTCTTTTTGCATGGACGTCTCCAAGGCCAGGACGCCGTACGACCAGGCGTCCATCGCGCAGTGAGCGCGGGTGCATCCGAAGAGCACCTCCGGAGGCCGGTACGGTCGAGTGCACCCGTAGAGGCCCTGGATGGTCTCCCCGCACCGATGCACCGACCCCAGGTCCCCCAGGACCGCCGTGCGACCAAACACGAAGACGTTGAGAGGCTTCACATCCATGTGCACCAGCTGCAGGGCGTGCAGGTAAGACAGGGCTCTCTGAAGACCCGCCAAATATCGCATCAGACAGGCTCCGGAGAGCACCGACTTCATGCGGTCAGCCAAGGTGCATGTGGCCAAGGGCATCGCGATGCCCACGCATTTTCCCGCCTCGTCCACAACCGCTTCTTTCAGCCAAATAAGGTTCGGGTGCGAGAGCGTCTGCATCAACGCGGCCTCCTCACGCAAAATGTCCTCGTCGGATGGACGAGCCTTGAGTTTGAGGGCCCAGCACCGCCCGCTCGCGTCCACGGCTTTGAAGACCCTGCCGCTCGACCCCTTTCCGAGGAGAGCCAGCGTCCGGAAGGCGTGCTCCTCTCCGGCCGCAGCCCCGGCCCCTAGCGTCTCCAGGACCGCTCTCCGCATTACGATCGGGGGCTCCCCCGCGGCATCTTCTAACGAGGGCATGTGCAGGCCCGTCGGGGAATCGACGGCGCGCGCGGACGTTGCGTCCGACAACCCGAAGCGTTCCGAGTTGGCCTCGTATCCACGAAGATCCCATCGTCGGCCGCTTTGATCCAGGGCATGAAAGACGTTTTTGTGAGAGAGGAACAGCAGCCAGTGTGCCGCCTCGGACAGACAGGCGGCTGGGGGCTTCAGGCGCGTGTGCCGGATGCCCCCAGACATGGGCTCGCTCCGCTGGGCTCCGCGCAGGCTTTGGCGTGCATAGCCAACGTCTTCTTGAGAGCAAAGATGCGAAGGCATTTCTTGCATTCGTGAATCGGGACCTTCTTCTCAGGGTCAACGACACGGTCTCGTGGATCCACAATGACGACCGCGTCTCGTTCCTCAAAGTTGGCCCCTGGCTTCGGAGGCGTGGGCAGCGCGAAGCTCTTTTTGACTCTGCCCGCAAGGTCACGCATTTCCTCCGAAGTATTAGGCGCGAATCCCGTCTCTCGTTGGAAGGCCGCGTCCTCTTCCAAGGATCGAAAGAAGGCGACGAGTCGTCCGCTCCCATTCGGCTGCATGGGTCCTCCGGGGGACCTCGAGCTCAGGCGCCTGCGGCGGTCCGACGTGTCTGTCATCGGACTTCTTTTTTCAATATGCGTTTATAGGTATTTCCATCCGTTCAGGAATGCTGGCTATGGGAAGTACTGCTTCTCGAAGATGTGTTGGTACTCTGAGAAGGAGAGTGAGGATGCGCTGTGACGTGAGATGACGTGCTTTGAGAATGCGCTGTGTCGTGAGACGTGCCGGGAGATGTGCTTTGAGAATGTCCTGTGCCTAACAAGAAATTAGGATTTGGCTGTCCTTGCACGCCTCCAAAGTGCGTGGCCGAAGAGGCGGCCGGGGCATTGGCGTGGTGAGCTGCCGGGGCGTTGGCGTGGTGAGCTGTTGCAGCGCTGTGACCGTTTCCGTGTTCGACGTGATAGTCTGCATGCGGAGGACCTTGGGCGCTTCCATGTGCTGCCGCTGCCGCCATACCGTGATGATATCCGTCGTGTTGGGCATGGGCAGAGGGTCCTCGCCCGGTCTCTGTCAATACTTCGCCCGTTCGTTTGTCCGTCACGCCCTTCCCTTCCGTCAACCATGCCCAGGCCTTCTCGCTGCGCTCCTTGTTTTGACTGTACTTGTCATAGATGGCATTTCCCCAACCGTACTCCTCGTCATTGGCGGTGCCCTGCTCCACCCTCTTGGCGTAGCCCTCCCGATACCACGTCTCCACGATGGAGAAGAGCAGCCCAGATGCCAGCAACGCGAAACCTAGGCCGACTACCCAAGGCTCCATGCGTTTGAGGGTGGATCGCAGCGCGAACATGAAAGGCGCCTGTTCTGGAGCGAGGGGTTCGCACTTGTCCAGGGGGCCTAAAAGCACCATTTTCATGAACACCACCACGACAACAAAAACCAACGTGAGAACCACGGCGAAGCGCACGGAAAAGGTCCGCATCGCTTGGCCTTCGACCGTCTTGGTTCGAAGCGCGCTTCCAAACGTCGAGATTCCTTCGGCGACTTGACCAACGGCGTCGCGGACCCTGAAAATAATGTACCCTGCAATGATAGCCAAGCTGCAGTAGAACGAAGCGATGGCCGGCGTCAACTGGATGCTGGCGCCAGCGTCGTCCGAGATGAGCGAATTTTCGCAATTGCTGGTGCAGATCACGGAAATGCCCAGAATGCCATAAAAGACGCAGCAGAATCCGGCGAACCCCACCGCAAACGTTTCCAGCGAGACGACGGTGCTCATTTCTTCTATGTCTCCGATTTCTTATCGGAAGGCCGCGACTATTTTTTCTGGGCGCTACCTACAAAGAAGCTCGCGGCCATGGCCTCCCTCGTGGTGTTCCACATGAACGGATGCCCTCATTGCAAAGCCGTCACGGGTCCTCACTCTGCGACTCGAGGCGTGCAGGATTTGCTCCCCGTCTACGAAGTCGAGTCTGCGGATCCCTTGGCCAAGCGCATGGGCGTCTCTTCGTACCCTACTATTTTTTTCTCCGCGCCGTGGGCAACCTTCAAATTCGAAGGATCTCGGACGCCCGAAGAAATTCGAAGATTCGTCTTGCAGAAGATGGGCCAGTATTTGATCCTCGCCAATCTGGCCAGGAAGATCATGGCAGGCGGTGCCGGCCAGGGCAGAATCTGAGCCGCCCCAGCCCCCGAGATCACTCCTCTATTTCCACTCAGCTTTCCCTCGACTCTCCAAAATCCACGCCCGATTCAAAAGGATGACTCCATTGGATCTTTTCCCCGAGTACGAAGACATCACCGCCTCGTTGCCAAAACCTAAGATCTCCCATGGAAGCGTCGCCTCAAAATTTGCGACCTTGGAAGACGCGAAAAAAAAAATGGCGCCCATAGATTATGCCGTATCTTTGTTGGCTGCTTTTGCGACGCAGTGGGAAGAAGACTTGGAATACCACAGTCACCGAGGCGCAAACCATGCTGTGCAAACGGCGGCGCGCCGTGTCATGCAGTTGTCCATTCACGATCAGCTCGAAGAAAGCTTGCAGACGCTGATCTCGCATCTGCGCCTCGCTCATCCGCTGAGAGACCCGCTCTTTCTGAAGAGCGCAAAAGAGATTGCCTCGAGGGCGCTGACTTGGGGCGAGGTGTCGGCCGCTTTGAAAAATATCAAGGGCCTGCAAGGAGCGTATCCCGAAGAAGTGAAAATCGGCAACCTGATCGATGATCTCATCTCCAAAATGAAACGGTATTACAAAGAAGCCGACTTGGAACAGAATGCCCAACACAAAAGTTTCCACGAAATCTTTGAAATGCCATCTGTCACGCTCATAGATCTGATTGAAAAATACGAAGGGGCCGAGGCTCAGTTCCGGCGAGCCTTCTTCCCGCGCTCGTTGAAAGATGACACGGCAGAAGAGTTTAAGGAGGACAAGGCGTTGTGGCAAGAGATGTGGCTCTCTGCCAAACATAACCATAACCATACACTCACAAAAAATGATCAGCAAAGATTCGAGTGGTTGAAGAAGAGAGGGGAAACGCGCGAGGAAACATGACTTCCACAGGCCTTCCGCTTCAAAAAACCCTGAGCAAATAAATGAGCTCACGCACCGTCAAGTTTTCCGATCTCCTCACCCGCCCCATGGAGTTTGCTCCCATCGAAGCTCCCCCATCCCCGTCCAGCCAACTCGACACCCTCTCCAGCACAGATTCCAGTTCTGAAGAGGAGCCCGCCGCGGCTGCGCCAGACGCTCCAGCAGAGACTTCGCTCCCCTCCGAGGCCCCCATGGCTTCGACGACCACACCTGACGAGGCCGCGCCTACGTCTGCGCCCGCCGCGGATCCCAAAGCCGCAATAAACGTCCTGAAGGCCGCGCCAGCAACAAACGTGCTTCCTTCTGATTCCGAAGCGGAAGAAGTGCCTAAGGCCGACGCAGTTCCGGGCAACGCCGACGGCGCCCCTCCTCTTCCTGGCGGCAGTCCGCCGCCTGCGATTCCGGAAGGCCTCGCGGAACAAACGTCCGCGGTCCCCACGACAAGCTCTCAGGCCCACGCGGTCGAACCTGCGCCCTCCCCGGACGGACTCCAACCCGGCCCACAGCCGCCGATGGCCGAGGCCGCCTCCTCCTCTCCAGCTCCTGAGATCACGTCCTCGGCGCCTCCTACGACTGCGAGCTCGCCAGCTCCCACGACTGCCTCCCCCCCTTCTCAAACGCAGCCTACGGAGCCTACGCCGATTCCTCCGCTGCCTCCGGCGGAGGGTTCCCCCGGCAGCATTTTCAACCTGCCCGGGCTGCAGAAAGCCTTCCCCATGCGGCCGACGGCTCTTCCAGGGTTCTCTCTGGTTTCCGCCTCAGAAGCCGAAGAGGCCGCGCGCAGGCTGGGCTTGCAGACGCCCAAAAATTTTTCCGTGCCGAGCGCCACAAGGCTTCCCGACGGATCGGTCGTGCTGGCCGCGCCCGCCACAGCGGTCTCCATGGCGCGCGTCAGCGCCTCTTGCAGCGCGGCCCTGAGCGATCCGGCCGCGAGGCCGCTGGCCGACGAAGTCTTGCGCCTCATCGACGCCTTTCGCCGAAACCCAGGCGACGACACGGCGACCGCCAAGCTCACAGAGGCACTGCGGAGGGTGGACAAGTCACAGATGCTGTCCTGTGATCCTGCGTTGGCGGGAGCCGTCGGAGAGGCGCGCACTTTCTTCGGAAAGCTGCAGGCGGCCGTCGGCCACAAGACCTCGGCCGAACTGACCTACATGAAGCACGCCGAAGAGTTTCGAGCCATGAAGAAGGACCTCAAGGCCCTGTCCGACGTGGTGCACGCGGACGGCTTGGCCGTGACGGGCGCCCGCGACAAGGTCGAAGCCTTCAAGAAGAAGCGGCTGCCGCAGGCGGCCGCCAGCCTCTACGTCATCACGAGCAGACTGCGACAGCTGCGCGACCTCTCGGAGAGACTCCGCGGATGACGACGTCCCGTCAGCCGATGGTTTCGTGCAAGCGAAGGAGCAGGTCATCGAGCCTGTCCTGTTGCTCGTCGATCATGACCAGGGCGTCGCTCTCGAGCACGACGCCCGTCTTTTCCGCCAGGTCCTTGGCGGCCTGGGCGTGGGCCCGGGCGTCGCAACAGTGGAGGATGGCTAAAACGAGGGACTCGTCCTGTTCGGACGCGTCCGCATAGAACTGAGCCCTCTTCACGGCGCTGCGACAGACGGCCTGCGACTGCTTCCGTCCGTAAGCTCCCGTGGCCGACTCCATCATGCTGAACCTCGAAAATAAGACGAGCAAACAGAAGACTCCGAACGTCACGGCGGAGGCTCGGGCGAGCGGAGAGAACCGCATGGTCCTTCTTTTCAAGAGAGCGCGATTCCGCGGGCCTGCAGCTGAAGCTCCAACGTAGCCGTCTTGCGCGTCAGTTCCAGATCGCGCTGCTGCGCCGCGCCTCGAACCTCCCGGAGCTCCGTTTCCAGGCGAAGCATCTGAGACTTTTGCATCTCTTGCATCTTGGAGGACGCCTCCACGGCGGCCTCCGCCGACGCGTGCTTGAATCGAACGTCGTCGTAGAGCCGACGCGTCTTTGAGAGCTCCACGCTGTCGACTTCGAGGGCTTCCACCCGTCGCTTCAGGCTCTCCTTCTCGACTTCCGTCATCATGAGCCTGCGGTCGGAACTGAGAGCTGCCTCTCTCGAGCGCTGCGATTCCTGCACGATGCCGGAGTAGGCCTCGGTCATCATCTGTCGCTTCTCCAGGAGTTCTTGCGTCTGCTTCCGGCGCACCTCCTCCTGCTCCTTGCGAGCGGCCTCCTTCTCTTCCTCGAGCCGCGCTTTCTCTTCCGCGACCATCCTGAGTCCTTCCTCCAGGGCCCGCTCCGCCTCCTCGCTGCGTCTGTGGGCCCGGTCCCTCTCTTGGCTCGCTGCGGACGCTCGCTGCTCGCACTGCCGGACGATCTCCAGGAAATCCGCCTTGATCTCCTCCAGGTCGTTCCGTTTCGAACGCTCCGCTCCGGAAGCGTGCTCCGCGGCCGCCGAGGCCAGCTCCTCCATGCGCGTCTCCGCCCCCTCGAGAGCCTCCCTCAACCCGCGCGCTTCTTCTGCGCACCGAGCGAACCTGGCCGCGTCCTCCGCCTTGGCGCTCTCCGTGGCGGCGAGGAGCACCCGGAGCTCCTGCGACAGCGCGTCTCGGGTCTCAGACAGCGCGTGCATCTCCGTCTGCGCCTCCAGTCGCGTCTCTGCCAGCTTCCGAGCGTGTTCCTCGTGAGTGACCGCCCCCGCCGTCAGAGAGGAGGATGCTTGCACCAGCGCCTCATCCATCTCTTCCCGCAAATCGGCGCGCTCCTTTTGGGAGGCGTGCAGTTCTGCCTGAAGTTGGGCGACGCAGGATTCCGTTTCGGACAGCCTCTGCTCCGCCGCCTTCCGTCTCGTTTCCGCCACGCCCGTGTAGATGGAGTGCAAGGCGGGCACCATTTCCACCACGCGAGCGTGCCCGAGTCTCGCGTCCAGGGCCGCCACGCAGTCCGAGAACATCCAGTCCCCGGATTTCGCTCTCTCGAGGGCGGCTTCCACCAACTCGCGCTGAGCCCCCGCGTTGGCTTCTGCCAAGGTCGCCGTCAACGCCTCGCGCTTCCTGGTCAGCCTCTCCTGGCAGGCTCGCCAGAGATCCGGGAGGTGCTGCATGAAGACCGGTCTCTCTGGGAGCCTCAAGTCGGGAAGGCTGCTCGCGGGCAGCTGCGCCATGGCCTGGGCTGCCTGCCGGTCGTAGTCCGCCATCGCTTCCTCTTCGAACTCCTTCGCTCGTCGCTCCTGCAGAAAGTCGAAGGTGGTCTGGATGGACGGGGCCTTTCCTTCGTTGATGGAGGCCACCGCCGCCAGGGCCAGCTTGGCCAAGGCGGGCCCGTTGAGAGCGATGCCCCCCAGCTCCTTGGGCCGCACGGCCGCAGCCTTGACCAGGTCCCTGAACCCCTCGAGCTGCTTCTGAAACTCCGGTCGAAACGCCGAGGTGGCCAGGTTGTTGAGTTTCTGCAGCTGTGATTCCTCCGTGCACGGCCTGACCATGGGGAAGAGCGTCCTCTTCTTGAAGAAGTGCTTCAGAGTGGCCCTCACGCCGCCTTTGCCGTAGACTTCTTCGGAGAGCGCTCTTTCCAGATATTCCCCGGGGGTGATCTCTTGCCCGGCGTCCCCCTCTAGCTGCAGCGCAAAGTCCCGCAGCACCCAGATCAGCTCCGGGGGCTGCCACACGTCGGTGCCGTCGGAGATGCCCTGCGCCACCGCCGTCAGCGTGGCGAGGTCGCTCAGGGACGTCTCGTCCAACGCGCCGGTGGAGTTGAAGATGAACACGGACGCGAGCGACAAGGCGATCCCGATGAGGCGCGCGTCCTGCTCCGCTTTCGCCTCCATGGAAGCCGTGCCCTCGGTGTCCAAGACGACAAAGCATTGATTGTCCAGAGTCGTGAGGGGCATCGGGTAGATCCACACCCCGCGCGTGCAAGCGTTGATGGAGTTGCCCGTGTGAAAGCCTTTCTTGGCCGCCGCATCCAGGATGCCGCGATTCAGCAAGAAGGATTTCCCGGACCGATACCGTCCGGCCACGGCGACCACCGAAAGCGTGCAGTCTTCGCTCAAGCGCTCCAGAAAAACGCGTCCTTCTTCGCACACGACATACACTCCGTCGGTCTCCTGAATGAGGGGTATCGGTTGAGCCGTGGCTTTCCCCATTTATGGTCGCGCGAGCTCTCCGCCAGCGACGCTCGGAACGAGCCTCCGGGGGCCGGCCGAGTCCGACAAAATTTGAGGCTCGATGTCAAAGGATCGCGCATGTGTTACGACGCTCCCACCAGTCTTGCAGGCTTTCTGCTCGGGAGCCTGGCCGTCTGGCTCTTGGCCGCCGACGTGCAACGCGAATCCATGACGGTCCTCTGTCTCTGGTGGCAATTCGTGGTCTTCGTGCAGCTCGCGGAATTTTTCGTGTGGCTGGACCAAGGCTGCTCTTCTGGCCTGAATCGATGGGGAACGGCCTTTTTGAACGCTCTCCTGCTCTGTCAACCGGTGGTGCTCTATCTCTTGTTTTCTGGCAGCGGCTACGCAGCCACCTCGTCCGGACGTGTCCTGGCCGCGCTGACCGCGGTCTACGTCTTCTCCACCGTCCGCTGCCTCGTGCAGTCCGACACCGTCGAGTGCACCTTCCCCGGAAGGGACTGCGCACATCTACGCTATCGAGTTGGCTGCAGCTTCACGAACGTTCTCTACGGAATCATCATCGTCGGGTGTCTCTGCACCCTCGTCAAGCCGCGCTCGGTGGGCGTCTTCGCCGCCGTGGGATTCCTGGGGACGGCTCTCGTGTCCATGGCCGCCTGCGGCCAAGCGAGCGTGTGGTGCTCTTTCGCAGTGATAGGGCCGCTTTTCATGTGGGCATTTTGCAGATTCTGCAATCCGTACGGAGTCCCGCCGGTCTCAGGGCAAGAGGAGGACGCTTCGGCGCGCCTCGTTTGAAAGCGTCCCGAGGGGAAAACGTTCCACAGAAAATGACGGTGGTCGTTTCCTGGGTCATAGCCCCGGACGAAAAAATCAACGTCATGACGGAGGACAGCGTGAGCATCGCGCTCTTCGCGGGAAAAGCGGGCGACGGGATCGGGAGCCTGGACGTAGCGCCTCGTTTCAGGTACGTGGTGCAGATCTCTGCGATCCTCTTGGAAGATTTTGCCGTGGCTTCCGCGAAGCTCCTCTTCGACGTTGCCCTCTTGACGCTTCCCTTCGTCGTCGACCGCGGAATGGTGTCCAGCGTGGTGCTCACGAACTTGAGCCAGAAGATCGTGAGGATCTGCCACGGGCCACAGGCCGGCAGCGATCCGGCGGAGGCGGAAGTTCGGAAACAGTGTTGGACGACGCAGCATTACAGACACCACCGTTCTCCGATCATGAGGCCGAAGAGCCCGCCGCACAGAGACTCGTGAACGCCGCATTTTCACTCCTCGTCCGTCTCGTAGCGACTCTCCGGCTTTTCTGCCAGTTGGGAATTGAGCCCCCCTCGTTCTTTCAGCGCGTGGCCTCGGAAGGGAGACTTCGCGACTCTGGCTTTTCTCTGCTCCCGGGCCGGGAGGGCGGCGCAACGCTGGCCGTCGTTCCCCGCGCTCCGCCGCACGGAAGGCTGCACCAAGAGCTCGTTCTTCCATTCGCGAGCCGACAGGGCCGACTTCTTTTGGAAGTCCGTGTCTCCTCCGATCCTGAAATTGTCGCAACGGTGAGACAGCACGTCGCCCCGGGCGTTCCTGGCGGAGACCTTCGAGTTTCTTTCGAGGAACCCTCCGTTCAGATGAGGCGCGGAGGCTCGGTCGTCTCCGAGTTCGGAGAGCCCGGACCTGAGTTGCATCTCTCCGAAGGCTCCGTGCGCTCCGGCGGCCGAGGCGTTCCCGTTGGCCACCACGATGTTGCCACGATCGTCCAGCGAGAGCTTCTTCGTGCCGCTCTGCGCCTGCGCGTGCGTCATGTCTCCTCCCACGGGGCCGTGGACGTCGCGATGCGAAGCGTCTCCGTACAGCGTCCGCCTCGACACCGAAAGAGACGCCACGTCCACGCGGTGACCGCCCTCGGAAGCCACTTGCCCCTGCCTGTCCGACACGAGCTGGGGTTGCACGTCCCTGTCTGCCGCAGAGACGTCCACGCGAGACGCTGCGACCTCCGCCTCGCTGGTCCGCGGAGCCTCCGAGCACGGCCTCTCTTCGACTTGAAACGACTGTCGCTGGGCCATGGACAGCCCGGCGCCGTCGAAGCCCGTCAGCGTGGAGAAGAGGCTGCTCGGATCGATGGTGCGGACGTCCTTGTTTCCCAGCCGTTGCTTTTGCGCGAGGAGAGTCCCGGCCCCGACGATGGCAGACACAGCCCTGTTGCTCTGCCCGGAAAGAGTCTCCTGTCGCAGCGCTTGCCTCTGCTCGGATCCTGTGAACGCGTTGGATCGTACGCCCCCGTCTATCGCCCCCCCGATGTCGACGCGAAGAGAGTCGGACCGACCCAAACGCTGTTCAGCCGCCCCCAGGGCGGCCGCATTCTCGAGACCTCCGTCGAGAGCCCTTTGGTTTCCGAACTCTCCAGTCTCCCGTCGAAGCGTCGCTCGCGCTTCTGTCGTCGCGTGCGGGTTGCCTCCGTCCAGGTCTCGATCGAGAGCGCGACTCGGGGCGGCTCTGGCCTCCGAGTCCCTGCGCAGGGCCTCTCGCTGACCGGAGGCCCCTTGCGTCCCCGCCAGCTCCAGGTTCTCCAGAGCGCGTCGTTGCTCGGTGCGGTCGGCGTCTCGACGTAGCGCGGAGCCTTGCTGCTGAGACCCTCCCAAGCCATTTCCCGCGTCTTGCCCGTCGACGCCCAATCGAGCCGTCGACTGCATCTCCGAGCGTCTGGAGGCCGTCTGTCGAGCCGCGTTCCCGGTCGAGGCCCCCTTCTCCACGCCCTCCACTCCCAGACGAGCCAGCTCCCGCTGGTCCCCCCTGTAGCCCAGGGAAGTCAGGACGCTCGATGCCGTGACGAGACTGGCTCCTTCCAGCGACGAGACGACGCCTTTTCGCGGGTCGCCGACGGTCCTGTCCTGCGAGAGCCGAACCTGCCCGGAAGAGACGGCAGCCGCGTCCCCGTAGAGCGCTTGGGCGTTGACGCACCTCCCCGCCTGCGTTTGTCCCTCCACGTCCCGCGCGGCTTTGGACCTCCTCACGTCGGCTTTCCCGTCGCTGGCCTGCTGTATGCCCGTGACCTGCCCCGCATAGTCCGTGCGCGGCCTGTCCTTGCGCAATCTCGTCTTGAGGTTTTTCGGACGGTGGTCCCCGCCAGGCAGCAGCGTGGCGTTCGGCGTCCAACTCTTGTCGTCCAGATCCTGGGTCGGAAGAATGTAAGGGTTGATGCGCAAACGATTGTTGTACCCCTCGAAGCCGAACGGATTCCGCGTCATCTCCATTTCCGTCGGTGCCAATTCGTTGCGGTTGAAGTAGAGGTCTCTGCAAGCCCGCTCGTTGCACTCCGTCGCCACGTCGGCGTTGATTTGGAAATTGGCCAGCTGCGTCACCGCCCCAGCGTCGCCCGGCTGGATCGGGTCCTGCTGCTCGCGCTTGCGGTGAGTGGCTGTGACGTTTCCTTCGGCGGCCATGAGGCGTCTCTGCGCCTGCTTGCGCTCGCGGACCGCGTCTCCCGCGTCTCGCCCGTTGTCCGGCGGGGGCATGGCGTCTTCGAAGAGGTCAGACACCTCGCCGGTGTAGGTGTTGATCAGAGATCCGGTGGCGATGACGGGTTGGCTCGTCTCTATGGGGCTCATGAAGGACTCGGGGTCGTAGAGCGCCGCAGAGCCGCAGCCGATGGGCGCGACGCATGCCGAAGCGATGGCCGTTCTGGCCTGCAGCGGAATGGTGTCGACTTTGAGATCTTGTCGCACGGGCCACATGGTTCCGGGTTGGCTCACCAGCCAGCATCCCAGAGGGCTGGGTTCCGCCTGCGCGTTGGGGTTGTTGGCGAGATCACCGCCACCGCTCCCGTACAGACGTTGTTCTGGACGGGGCGCCGGCTCCGGAGCAGCCGCGCGGACGGGCTGCACCGCCACGGGGGGCGCTGGGACAGGGCCTTCCGCAGTCCTGACGATCGGTGGTCGCGTCTCCCGTTGCACCGAAACTGGCGCGGATCTGGGAGCCGCGAATTTGTTCGGATCATACTTCTCCCCCGGGTTTTCCCCCAAGAGCATTCCCAGTATGCCTTTCATTTAAGAGGAGCCGAGATAGTTGTGGCCCTCCAGCCTGCCGACCGACGCGCTCCTCCGCGGCTTTCCCTCGACTCAACAATCGCGCAGCGGCAAAATGTTTCGGCATTACAAAGATGCACTCCTCGGCATTCGAAAGCGCACCCAGCAACAGGGCCTTCAACGCCAACGCCCAGGATCTGGCATGCGGTTCAGACGCCTCCTTCTGCAAGGGGGCCATGAAGAGCTCCTACCAAGAACTTCTGCGCAGCGACTCCTGCGCGGTGGAGACCTACGTGGCCGACAACGAGCAACAGTACGATTACAACATGTGGCTGCCCACCTACGCCAACGACGTTCGCAGGGGAAGCGCTTTCCTGAACGCGAGCAACGACACCAACCGCTTCGCGCCGAAACAGGTGACCCAGGAGTCCTTTCTCCAAGGGAGGGGCCAGGTGAGCTCCAACCCGAACTGCAAGGCGGGCTTTCTGAGGTATCTGCCAGAAAGCGTCTTCGAACAGAAGGAGCCGGCGGAGCGCAAGCCCTGGGACATGCACCTCTTCGCCCAGCCCACGCTCGTCCCGCGATCTTGCGCCAGCATCACGGAATTGGACATCATCAAGAGGATGCAGCCTCTGGCGGGAGTCTACCAAGGTCGGTACACGCCGCTCATGGGAGACAGCGTCGATGGGGGAACTCGTCGCAAGTATGACGAAGGCGTGACCTTGTCGACGAAGAAGTACGTGGACTTCGCGGAGGCAGCCAAGAAGGACAAGTACAGCTGATCGGTGGGTCCCTCTTCCGCGTTATTTTTCCTCCTCAACCTAAAAGATGCATCAAGGCAAGGGCCTCACCGCAGGAGTCCTCGAAGCCGCGCGTCGCCTTCTCAAGAGCGGCATCAGAGTCGAGGAACAGCTCGCCCGCACTCTCAACAAATGCGATCGAATCGGCACGCAGGTGTGCGCGGCCGTGTCGGTGACTCTGACGAAGCTTGTCCAGGACATCGCCGGCACGCCCTTGGTACTTTCCGAGTACGTCACGTGCCCCGACGCCATGAGATGCATCATGACCGTCCTGCACTACATCCTGATAAAAATCAGACCGGACGAACTCAAAACGTCCCAAGAAGTTCGCGCCGCCGAGGCCGCGGCGCGCGCCCTCTGCAAGGCCCACCACCTTCCGGAAGAGATCTGCGAGATGGCCGCCGTCTTGGTGGCAGAGATCGCCACGACGTTTCAGAAGCTCGACGCCGTCTTGCAACCCCCCTATGTTCAAAAAAGTCGCAACGCTCGCATCTTGCGGGAAAGAGTGGCACATTTCCTACGGGCTGTGCAAGCAGATCTTTTCGTCATCGCTTTCGCTTCTCTCAAACTGGCAGTCTGCATGCGAGCTCTGGCCGATGGGTGCTACGAGCTCAAAAAGAGGGACAAAAGGCTCTTGGAAGGCCTCCTGGGTCAAGTGAGAGCAAAAGCTCGAACGATGGCCTCCCTCAACCAGGTGCACAGAGATAACATCAATACCTCCGTTTTGATGTCCGCGCGGCGTTTGCGGGTCTGATTGGCCTTCAATCAGCTGCAAATGCGTCGGGTCGCCATGCGAAGCTCGTCCTGACGGGGCAGTGTTCTTCCTTCGAACCGTTGCAGGGATACGTGTCTGCGAACGTGTCGTAAATACCAGCGCAAGCTCTTCCCTGGGCCGGGCCTCCTCCTACCACCGAGACATCTTTGCGACTCTGGCAAGATAATGCTATTCTATCGGAGGCGTACCGATTTATGGCAGGAGTAGGCGCCGCGGGCGCAAAGCCGGGGGGCGGAGGAACTGTGTCTGCGCAGCAAGTAAAGCCTGGTTCGCCCGTGGCATCACACAGCTTATTCAACGCCGAGCCTTTCTCAAAAAGGTCTTGAAACTTCTCCGTGGGGTACGAGAGGTTCGTGTCTCCCAAGAACAATATTTCGGAATTCCCGCAAAGGTTGAGAATGGTTTGGTTCAAAACGGGTATTTGAAGCTTGGTGTCAAAGGGGACGGCCGTAGCCTTTTGCGCCATTGCGTCCACGTTTGTTTCCTTTGGGTGAGGGAGGCTGGCCGTCACCACGCACAACTGCCCAGAGCCGTCGTTTTTGGAGAACAGTCCCGCCGCAAAGGCTCGAGCTCCCAAAGCCCCGCCGCCGTCGTCGTACGACGGATTCCCGACGCACCCGCAACATCCCTGGACGTCGGGATGGTCTGCCCGGTCGGCTGCGCACATCACGTCGGAGCCCAGGCCGTCACTTTGAGGAATGGGACACGTATCGGTCGAGCTGTGAGGCATCAAAGGAAAGGCCCTGTCTAACGTCCATTTCGTTGTGTCGTACGCTAGGCCTATGACGTCACCCTCCTTCTTCTTGCCAGCCGCGTAACATCCGCTCCCTATAACGCCATAGACGTCTCCCAGCGCCTTATTAACATCCATGTGTTCGTACTGCGCCAGTCCCAAGAAGTCCGGTTTCTTTTCCACCACAGCACCGAGCCACGCTTTCATAGCGTTCGCATCCGCACATTGGTAATGGGGCTTGCTCCAGACCGCATTGACCGTGCGGTCAGACATCGTTTTCCTTGAGACGTTTTTTGTTTTGAAAAAACATCATTTTGCAAAGTCTGCGCGCCGCCCGAGTAAGGAGACGACTGAAATTAACCTTTGTGCGAACATCATCGAAAGGGCATGGACCGAAACCAGATGTTCAATCCGTACTTCACGGCATCGCTGCTCTTCAAGGGCATTCCGGCGTGCTCAAGACGGTCGTCGCATTTCAATGCTTTTCCTGCGACGCAGCAGTTCTGCCAAATGCAAGCTTTGCCACACGCGGGCTCGACGTCCAAGCCCAGTTTTGGGAAACGCGTGGGGCCTTCTCCCGCGGTGTCGTTGAGGTAGACAAAGATCGTGACGGTCCTCTGAGAATCCGGGTCGTTGTGAAAATAGTCGTAATGATTTCTGTAAAACTGCGAGGCTCCTTCATACCGAACGAGCTGCAAGGTCTCCATGTCTTGCAATCTCCTTCCGGTTATCGACACGGCACGTCTCTCTATCCTCAAAATCACTGGATCATTTTCTGACCCCGCCGGCAGGAAAGCGCTGTACGAAGTCCGTGACTCGTGCTCGGAGTTTTCAGTGTGATTTTCGTTGCCAGCCACGGTGGAACGTGTCAACAGCGAAGAGTACTTTTCTATCACCTCTTGGGCTTCGCCCGGCAACACAAACCCATGAACCACTCGGATGACAGGGTCGTCGCTCAGGACTTCTATTTGCATGTGACAGTCTTCGATTCTCGCTGCCATGGGCTTTTGCGAAGCTCTTTTGGCGGAGGCAAACAGAAGCAAGATCGCGGTCAGCCAAACTAGACCGGCTGCGAGGAGCAGGAACATCCCCGTACATGCCATTTATGTGAAAGAAGGAACAGACACGTCGAAGAGCTTCAGAGCCGAGTCGTCGTCGGGTCCAAGCGTCATCGCCAGACGGGCTACTTGGGAGTCCAAGAAAATGATCTCTGCCCGAGACGATGTTCTGCAAGATCGGCCGACTCGTCCACAGAGCTGAACCAGTTCGGTGCGCGAGAGCCCCTCGCATGCGACCACGAGACGATCAAAGGGCAGGTTCAGACCGTAGACCAGGGACTTGCCGCCCACGAAGTAGCTTTCGACGGCTTTCTCCGCCAAGGTTTGCGCCATCGTTTCGAAGGCAGCATCTCCGTACTCGTTATTAAAGAAGAGCACGCCACACATAGCAGCTTCGACTACGCGCTCGTTGCTGCTTTCTACGACGTCCTCGGGGAGAGGGAGGGCCGCCCGCTGCATCTTCTCCGGAAAGCCTTCGAGGGATCCCGCGAAGCGGATGATGTGCTGCCTAGAATTGATGACGTAGCGAAGGGCCAGGATGTTCTTGTCTTCTTCTTCCCAGCCACCCCTAGCGTCTTCGTCCGCCTGCTTCGCGTGCCTTTTCGTTGCCTTCTCCGTTCTCTCCGACTCCCTCTTCTCCGTTTTCTTCGAGGCCTCGCTCGTCTTGAGCAGTCTGCGCAGAGAAGAGACCTCCTCCAAGTTGGAGTCGACGGCCTCCGAAAGCGCGCCTGAGTTTTCCGTCACCACCAAAGTGGCCCCCGGGAGGTAGCGAGCGTGGATGGTGCACAGCAACTTCAGATCGACGGCTGGGTGACGAGTGGCGCGCTCCAGACCAGATCCAGCCTCCCCCCTGTCTTCCAAAATTCGGAGACACGCCGCCCGGATATTTTCGTAATCCAGGACGTCCGCGTAAGACAACTCGTGTCGGGCCGGAGAAAGCGCCCGGAGGACTTTGGGGGCATAGAACCTCCTGAGGTGGCCGGACGACCGAATCTCCTCGACCGAGGCGCCGAACTCGTGCGGAGCCAGGATGCGGCCTTCTGAAGTCAACGCCGCCACGCTGGCGGCGAGCCTGTCATTGTTGACCGCCAGAACCGTGGCCCCCGGATACCGCCTCTCGAAATTCATCACGAACTCGGAGATCCTGTCGAAGTCGGGCACAGTGGCCGACATCAGCACCGTGATCCTGGGGCAAGACCGCAGGATGGTCTTCACGTCCCCGCTCATTGCGCTCGCGACGTCCGCGGTCGGTTCGTCGAAGAGGAGGATGTCCTGAGAACGATGCTGGAGGAGGAGGATTGAGGAGAGGAGGTCGCAGACGAGCACGAGGGGAGGTCGATCGCAGGCTCGACACAGTCTCAAAGAGTATGCGATTCGCGAGGGGAGATCCGGCGGCGGAGGAGCATGCGCTCTCTTGGGCTTGCCGAAGTAGCAGGTGAAGCTGGGGGACGCGACGCCCTGCACGACGATAGCGAACGGGACGCAAGTGGCCACCAGATGTTTGCAGACGTCGACGCGGACTGGTCGCGAGTAACAGGTGTAGACCACGTAACAGTCCTTCACGTCCATCAAGGCGGCCCCCAGGAGCGCGCTGGCCGACGACTTGCCTCCCGAGGGGGGCGTCTTGTACTTGAGCAAGAGGGCCTTCTTGGAGAGGCAGGCGTCTCGGACGGCTCGGACCATCTCGCCCTGCTCCTCGCGCAGGCGCAGCTCCGACCACGCGTCGCACGCCAAGACCTCCTCTCCCTCGCAAACCACGTCCAAGGCCGCAAGCGCGTCCCCGTCGCCTTCTTCCATGCGTCTCAGCTCCGAGGAGACGGCCTCCGGCGTCACGTCCACGTTCTCCTCCAGCCACTTGAGAAACTTCCGGGCAGCCACGGATCTCGCGACCATGGGAAGATTCTGCAACCAGAGGATCGTCGCGTGCACGAAGCTCTCGCAGCGATGTCCGAAGGCCTCCCTTCTCGGAGGGAAGGTCGCTCTGGCTCCAGAGACGGCCCGATCCCTGTCCTGTTTCTGCGTGGCCTCCAGACACTTCTGTTTGACGTCCGCGGCCTTCCCCTTGGTTGTTCCCCTCTTGGCGCCAGGGTCGCAGGCTGGCGCCCCGACGAGAGCCGAATAAGCCTTCTCGCTGAAGGCCACCTTCTTCCTAGCTCCTCTGCCGTCGCCTCCGCCTTGCAGTTCCCGGGCCGCAGCCTGGAAAAGGGCGCCCACCGCGCGCGTGTGAGGCGGCACCTCTTCGATCTGCTCCCACTCCTGTTTCGAGACGGTGAGGGTGCCTCCTCGCACCTGCTGCCATCCAGCAGCTTCTTTGCCTCCCTGCGCGCCTTCTTCATCCGCGTCCACAGCTGCCATGGCGTTGCAAGCGACGGGCGCTCGCCGTGCGAGTGCTGGAGCAGCGGTGCGCGCGAACGAAAAGACACCAACTTGGACTATAAATGGGAGACACCGTCTTCGCGACCTTGTGCGACTCCTCGTATTACAACAAGGCACTACGGACGCTCAGAGAACTCCGCGACGCCGGGGCATGGCACGGATCCGTCGCGTTGCTGTGCGTAGATTTTCAACCGGAAGACGTCCCACCCGACCTCTCGGCAGAGCTCATTTTCCTGCGTCACCTGGACCACTCTCCCCTGTGGGAGGCCTGGGAGACTCACCCCATCCCCGCGCTCCCCGACGACCGGCACTACCGAAAGACCTATCAATGGGACAAGCTCCAGGTCTTCGGTCCCTGGTGTCAAAGATGGAGGCGCGTAGTCTTCTTGGATGCAGGCAGCAGCGTGCTCTCGACCGTCGAGCCCCTCCTGCAATTGGAGTGGCACGGATCGTTTCTTGCGCCCCGAGACGGGGCCCCTCGGGACCTGACGCGCGTCTTTCGGACGCAGCTGGACCTCCGTGCCGATCCCTCCGTGACAGCCGATCTTTTGAACGCTTTCGGAGAGGCCATCCTGGGTCAGCCCTACTTCCTGAATTGTTTTTTCGCCTTCGACACGTCCTTGGCCTCGAGCGCGTTCTCGGACATGTGCGACTGGATGCACCGCTTCCCAATAATGATGTGCAACGAGATGGGCATCATGAACCTTTACTTTTCCATGCACATCAAGGCATGGCGGGAGATGCCCACGCAACGCAGCGACGGGAATCCCCTCCTTGGGTATTCCCACACCGACTTCCCCGGGCCCCCGCCGCGCGAAGCCTTCTGTCTGTTGAAATATTGAAGAGTCGGACTCGCGGGCTCTCTCGTAGGTGCATGCGTTAGGGAAGCCGTGGCCAACTTTCGGACCGATATAAACGAAACAGATGGAAGCATCGAAAGACGTACACCTCGTCCTCGTGCTCATGGTCAAGAACGAGAGCCACATCATCGCCCGGTGCTTGGAAGCCGCATTCCCTTTCGTCGACGCGGTGCTTTTGGCCGACACGGGGTCGACCGACGACACGGTGCAGATCGCTACCGACGTCGTCCGCGGAGCGGGAAAAGAGTTTTGCTGCGTGCAGGACCTGTGGCAGGACTTCGGACACAACAGGACCCTCTCGCTGCAGGCCGCCCGAAAGTTTGCGGAAGGAGCTCTGCAATGGAAGCTGCAGGACAGCTTCGCCCTTGCCTTAGACGCGGACATGCAGTTACGCGGCGACCCCGCGTTTTTGAGAGCCTTTCTGAGGACTTTCCTCAAAAGCGGCCTCATGATGCAGCAGCGCAACGGGGGGTTGGAGTACTCCAACATGCGCGTCATGCGCCTGTCGGACGCGTGGTTTTGCGAGGGCGTCACGCACGAGTACTGGTCCGGGGGAGGGGACACGGAGAACGCCCCCTCCGACTCGGCGTGGATCGACGACATCGGGGACGGTGGGGCCAAGGCCGACAAGTTCGAGCGAGACGAACGTCTCCTCTTGGGCGGGCTGGCCAAGAAGCCGGGGTGCGAGCGCTACATGTTCTACTTGGCCCAGACCTACCACTGCCTGAACAGAGACTTGGACGCCATCCACTGGTACAAGAAGCGCATCGCTGCGGGCGGATGGGTGGAGGAGATCTGGTACTCTCACCTCATGATCGCGCGCACGTACCTGCGCCTCAAGCTCCCCTTCAAGGCCGAGCTATGGGTGCACCTCGGGCAGCAACTCCAGCCGGACCGCGCGGAAGGCCTCCTCTCGCTCGTGACCCACTTCCGCGAGACCTCGCAGCACCACAAGGCCTGGCACTACCTCTTGCAGGTGGAGGCCTTGAAGAAACCGCAAGAGAGCAAGCTCTTCTTGGAGGCAGATTCCTACGGGCACAAGTGCACGTACGAAAGGAGCATCTTGCACTTCTACGTCTACCCCGATCGGAAATGGGAAGGCGCCATGTGCAGCCTGGCCTACGAGGGCCCCATGGAGCACAGCGTCATGTCCAACTTGACATTTTACGCAGAGGAGATCGAAGATGCGACGTGGGAGCGCCTGGAGTTTCCGACGCCAGACGGCTACGTCCCCAGCAGCGTAGCCGTGAACGGCGAAGGCTTCATGTGCGTGCGCACCGTGTCCTACCGCATCAACGAGGCCGGAGACTACTACATGCCCTCGGGCTTGGTAGAGACGCGCAACTTCTCGGCGCGCTGGTGCAACGACTCCCGCACCTGGGCGAACTGGGAGGAGGCCGTGCCAGCCGAAGCCGACGCGACGAGGTGGCGCCGGGAGGACTACATCCGCGGCCTCGAAGACGTGCGGCTCTGCGGGAACACGTTCACTGCAACCACGCGGGAGTTTTCATACTGTTCCTCGAACCGCATGGTGCATGGAAAGTTTCCAGAGATGACGTTCTCGCCCGTCCATCCCCCAAGAGAGGAGAACGGCTGCGAGAAGAACTGGCTGCCCATCGACGAGCGTCGCGTCATCTACGGCTGGGATCCCTTGGAGCTGGGAACCATCACCCTCGGAGACGACGGAACGTCCAGCCTCAGCATAGAGACGACGCACGCGACGCCGAGGTGGTTCAGGCATTTGCGGGGGTCGTGCCCTCCCATTGCGGTCGACAAGGACCTCTGGGTGCTCACGCACGTTGTCAGCTATCGGAGTCCTCGTCATTACTTGCACGTGTGGGTGGTGCTCGACCGCGACACCATGGCCCCCAAGGCTCACACTCCTCCGTTTCGCTTTCGTCACCAAGGCATCGAGTACTGTCTGGGAGGAATGTTGGTCGTCAGAGAGCTTGTCCCAACGTTTCAGCTCTTCGTGTCGGTGTGGGATCGCGAGAGCTGGTGCTGCGAAGTGCCGGTGGCCGTTTTCAAAAAGACTCTCAAGCAGCTGTGCTAATCATCGTCCAAAGTCCGCCCGCCGACACGCGCGCGCAAATCAGGCGCCGACGTACACTCCAGCGAACCACGTGCGATACGGCTGCACGTCAGTGGTGGCGTTTCCGGCCAGCGTCTGCGGATTCGCCGCCAGCGATGCAAGAGGCTGCGCGATGGTCAGGGAAATTTTCTGCCCTGCCACCAGACGCACTGTGACGACGCCTGTCTTCGTCTCCGCAGTGGGGCCCTCGGTCGACGTGTTGAATGACCATGTCGCCACGGGCGAGACGCCGTTGCTCAGCAGAGTCACCGTGAGGGGAGACCCGCTGGCTACGTTGAGGGCAAGCGCGGCGGCGGCCGCGGTGCTGGTCACCACGTCGAGGCCGAAGCTGAACTGGAAGCTGCCCGCGAGCGGCGCGATGAACTGGCTGGTGCTGATGCTGAAATCGGCGCTGTTCAAGAGCTCCTGATTGAAGGGGATGGCCGCCGCGGTGGCCGTGATGGGGTACGATGCCACGTTCAGCACCGCGCTGAAAGACGAGCCGGGGGCGCACGTCGGCGTTGGGGGTAGCAGCGGGAGTGGGCACGCCGGAATGCATGGGTTGCACGGATTCCACTGGCGGCAGGTCATGATGGTTTATGAATACAGGAAAAAAATGTTCAACACACATAGGCAGTTGACCCATTTTGACACTCAGTCAGCCGCGCATCTTCTCAGACCAAGAACCACCACGCGCTGAAGGAGGTGGGGTACGGAAAGACGTCGGCAACGGCGCTGCCTTGCACGGTCGCCCCGGAGCCCTGGGCGGCCAACCCACGCAACGTCACGACGTCCCCGGCCTCCAGGATGCCTTGCCAGCATCCCGTCACCGAGTCGACGTCTCCAGCGTCCGCCGCCGAGTATAGGATTGGAACCCTGGCGATGTTGTTGATGGCCAACGTCAGGGTGACGGTGGGATTGCCTACCGCCGCCACGTTGAGGATCTCTACCACGAAGTCGAAATGGAAAAATCCCTTGCAGGGGACGGTGAAAGCTGAATTCGCCGTGTCGAAGGCGCCCGGTGACGACGAGTCCGTCACCAAGTTGAAGGGCACGACGCCAGGAAAGGTACCCTGGGGTATGGGCCAGGTCGGCCCGTTGAACACCGAGGACATGTAGCCTATTTTAGGGCAGAACGGGGACGTGGGCTTTTGTGGGATGGAGAATTTCTGCGGGCCGAAGTTGCGAGGCCCCGCCGGCGGCCAGGGCCGGGGCACCACGGCGGCCTGCGCGGGGACGGAGGGGGTGGCGCTTGCATTCTGGGCATCGCAGGCACCGTTTTCTGCTTTTACAGAGGTGGCCGCCGCAGGAGTCACGTTCCTGGCAGCCGGGAAGCCCCTCTGGGGTCCCGAGAACATGGTGTTCCTGGAAGGGAGACTATACGCGCCCGGCGATCGTCCATAGAAGGACCCGTACATTTTAAGAACGGCGCCTAAAAAAATGCTGGCATCTCTTAGCACGAGGAGCCGGGTCAGCCCAAAGACTAAAAAAAATTATTTCAGCAAGTAAACCCGAATGAGAGCATCATACTCTACTCTTAATTCGGTTGGCCCATGCGTCAGCTGCGCCACCCGTAATGTGCAGTGTTTCTGCGCCGTCAGGACGCAGGCGCTGGACGCAACGTGCGCATACGCGCAGACATTCAGCGCGTCCACCGCTGCAGTGGACGCCCTCGTGGTCAATGGGCCCGCCATCTTCAACGGGTCGGTCACGGGCATTGGCCCCATCAGCCCCACCGGAGGCTCCCCCACGTTCGATGCGCTCACCGTCATCGGAGCGTCCACCCTGGAAGGCCCGGTCACGGCCCTCGGCGGCTTGACCTTGGCTGCGTCGCCACCCCCCAATTTTAGCGATCCCTTCCGAGGCGGCTTCATGCCCGGTCTGAAAGCCTCCGGCGCCGCCTTCGCGGTCGCGGCTCCTTTGCTGACGGTTGAGGGTCCCATCGCCGCCACGGACGCGGTCATCTCTGGAGGCCTGGACGTGTCCGGGGCTACCACTTTTGCCGGACCCGTCGTGTTCGCCGCAGGCGGCTCGATCGCGCTGACGGACGTCTCCAGCTTGTCCGTCTCTGGACCCCTGACGGTGTCCGGCCTCTCCACGCTGAGCGGAGGCGTGACGTCCAGCAATGTTTCCGTCTCCGGAAACTTGTCCGTCGCTGGAACCAGTGCCTTGGCCTCCGTGACGGCCGGGACTCTGAACGTCTCCGGGTCCTCCAACTTCGTCGGCAGCGCGAACTTCGTCTTTCCCGCGACCTTCAACACCTTGACCACGACGCAAGCCAGCGTCGGCAGCGGCGGGCTGTCAGTTTCTGGCCCCACGACGCTGGGCGGAGCTGTGACGGCCTCCTCGATCTCGGCCTCGGCGGTCAACGTCAGCGGCGCCCTTTCCGTCGCGGGCGCGTCATCCCTCACGGGCGGCCTCGTGACTTCTTCTTTGACCGCCACCGGGAATGCGGTCGTGCGCGGCAACCTCACCGTTTCGGGGACCTCCACCTTCGGCGGGGCCTCCAGCTTCGTGTTTCCGACCACTTTCGCAGGCCCTGTCACATCGCCAGCGTACAATCTAAACACCGGCACCAATTATTCCAGCGGGTTTAACACCGTGGGAGGGGTGGGTGCTGCGGGCGTAGCCTCCCAGCCTGTTACCGACAATGCGGTCGTGTTTTCACCCACATCGGCTGGCTTCCAGCTGCTTGTTCCCGGGACCTACATCCTCCAGATCGGCGTCCAAATCGTCGCCACAGGAACTGCGGGCGATACCATCACCTTCAATTCCTTCAGAGTCGGATATGGAAACAATGTCACTCCCAATGCTTTGATTCAATTCACTTCAATAGGCCAACCGCAGCTGGTAGTCGGAACCACCCAAACGTACCCAAGCGTCAATGCTGTTTTCCTGGCATTTGTGAGTCCATCCTCGCTTTCATACGGGCCGGCGTTCATTACAGACTTTGTCGCGCCACAGGGAGCTGCCATGACCGCCACCATGAGCACCCTCTTCATGCGCGTCGGGTGATTTCAACCCGCCAGAGTCGCGTCCAGGCTCTATCCAACATCTGCGGCCATAAATCAAAGATATGCAAGAGAAGCCCCGCATCCTCCTCATGCTGATGGTCCGCAACGAATCCAAAATCATCGAGAGGTGCCTGGAAGCGTCGAGCCAGGACGTCGATGCCGTGCTCCTGGCTGACACAGGGTCAGACGATGACACGCAGGCAATCGCCAAAAGGTGTTGCACCGGCCTCCGCAAGCCGTTGCGCGTGGTGCATCACCAGTGGAAGGATTTCGGGCACAACCGCACGTTGACCTTCCGAGCAGCCGTGGATTACGCCAGATCCCTCGGATGGGTCCTGGAAACGTCCTGGGCCCTGGCTCAAGACCCGGACATGATCTGGCGCCCCAAGCAGCCCATCGCGACTTGGATGAGCCAGACTCCGCCCCACGACGCCTACATGATGCAGCAGACCAACGTAGGAATGGAGTACCAGAATCTGCGGTTGCTGCGCCTCTCTCTGCCATGGAAGAGCATCGGCGTCACCCACGAGTTCTGGAACTGCGAGGGCGCCAGCGTGGCGCGTGTGCTGCCGGCCGTGGCCGACTTCGACGATCTGGGAGACGGGGGCTGCAAGGCGGATAAGTTTGAGCGGGATGCGCGGCTCCTCGAGCTGGGGCTGAAGGCGGAGCCCGACAACCAGCGCTACGTCTTTTACCTGGCTCAAACCTACTTTTACATGCAACGCTTCGACGACGCCATTGGCCACTACAAGCAGCGCGCGGCGCGCCCCCTCGTTGCTGAGGACGAAGAGGTCTGGTATTCCACGTACCGCATCGCCACTTGCAACTTTTGCAAAGACGATGCCATCGAAGGCGAGTATTGGGCGCTGAAGGCGGTCAAGGCGAATCCCGACCGAGCCGAGCCGCTCATGCTCATGGTCGAGTACTTCAGGCAGAAGGAGCAGTGGTTCAAAGCGTGGCACTACTTGCTGCTGGCGGAGGCCGTCCCCCCCGAGCCCTCTAAGCCTTACCTTTTTTATGAGCTCGAGGCGAACGGCCACCGCAAGGCCTTCGAGAAGAGCGTGCTCTCATACTTCGTTGCCCCGGACTTAGGTCTGGACCTGTGCATGGGCTACAGGGGCCCAGCATCTTTTGAGGCGCGCACCTTGATCAACGCATCCGTCTACGCCCAGCAAACGCAAGCGCAACTTTGGGGCAAGCTCAACTTTCCCGTGCCGGAAGGCTACGTCAGCAGTAGCGTCGCGGTCGCGGCGGATGGCACGCTCAACGTGCGCGCCGTGGACTATTTCGTCGAGCCCAATGGTTCCTACACCCTCCGCGACGGGCGCGTGCGCACCCTCAACTTCCGCACCGCTTGGGACTCCGAGAAGCTGCGATGGGCCGGGTGGTCCGAGTTCGCCCCCACACTGCCGTCCAGGCGAGAGGCGACGATTTTGGGCCTTGAGGACGTGCGCCTCTTCGGATCCAGCTGGACCGCCACGACGGTCGAATTTTCGTACTGCGACGTCAACCGCATGGTCTGGGGAGACGCCAGCGGCTGCAAGGTCTTGAAACCTCCGGGGGGCGAGACGCCCTGTGAGAAAAACTGGCTGCCCCTGCACGGGAGGCTGGTCATCTACGCTTGGCACCCCCTGGTCATCGGCATGGTCCCTATGAAAGGGGACAGGCTCTTGGTCGTGAGCACGCATCAGACTCCCCAGTGGTTCCGGCACCTCCGCGGGTCCGCTCCGCCGGTGGAGCTGGAGGACGGCTACTGGACTCTGACGCATCTCGTCGCTCCTTCGGCGCCTCGCGTGTATCTGCACTGCTGGGTAGTGCTCGACAAGGCGACGCTGAAGCCCGTCAAGGCTTCACAACCCTTTTGGTTCAAGCACCGCGGAATCGAGTACTGCCTGGGCGTGTGCTCCGCTGCAGGAGGACATCAGCTGCAGTGCTTCGTCAGCGTCTGGGACCGAGAGTCTTGGATGTGCGCACTGGACGTGGCAGAGTTGCGGCGCGGGCTACGCAACGTCTGACCCGATGGGGAGGGAACCGGGCGTCCGATCGCCATAACCCAGTGGCCATTGGGCTCCTGTGCGGAGGAGAGTCGACGTGACATAAACGTCAGAAATTCAGGCGTGCACAGTCCAAAGGAACGTTATGGATAACGCACAGATTTTTCTTTACACCGGCAAAAAAGACGCCGACGTCGCCCACCACGTCGGTCACGAGCAAAGGCTGGGCGCTCAGAGGAGAGTCGGGAGTCACGTCTTCGATGATGTAGTACCCTCCGGGCTTGACGAGGGGAAAGAGATGATGCAGCGTGAGCAACTGATGCATGTACCAGTGTGACCCGTCGTCGATGATGACGTCAAACGGCTCCTTGTCTTTGAGCCACGCTCCGGTGGCCTCTGCCGCCGTGGAGTCGCAGAGATGGGTGGTGATCCTGGACTCGTCTTGGATCATGCAGTCCGTCTCAATGTCCATACCGTGTACTTCCCCGAGCTCGAAGTAGTCTCTCCAGGCTCTCAGCGACGCCCCTGGCACGTACGCGTCGGGCATGTAACCTTTCATGCTGCTGCCTATGCCAATCTCCAAAAGCCTCATGGGGCATTGCCTCAGGGGCGTAAAAAGAGCATTGTAGAGAGACGTGTAGCCGTTCCGGTCCTTATCGCTGCCATAAAGGCGTAGGAGTGTCGACAGCTGGGGCACGTCTTGTGGCATTTTGAGAGCGGCGCCGACCACCGCTTCAAAAGCTGTAACGCGTGCCATTCAGGCGCCCTTCAAAGGACTGACGACGGCGACTACGCTCGCCGCGCCGTCGGGAATCGCCCTCCCCTGACCACCGGCGTCGACGTCTGATTCGAGGTGAAGGACACGCCGCCTCGAGCATCCAAGACATTGAAGGGGGAGACGCTGGTGATGGTCGGGTAGAGCGTCTGTGCCTGATAAAGAGTGGCGTCGGTGCTCCCGAACCCGCTGAGCTCCGCAAACTGCGTGGGGGGGGTGCTCCCGATCTTCGAAATCACGGCGGCCCATGCAACAGGGTCGGTTGCTGCTGAAGGATAGGTCGAAATGGCCACATTGTCGGCGGCCGCGGCGATGGCGATCCCATAAGCATTTCCATAAGCGCCGTGCCAGTTGTTGAGGTCAGCGTCGGTGCGCACGCCGCGATAGTAGCCATCCAAAGACCACCCGATCAAATGCGGGTCTGACGGGGGGTTCGCGCACCCCACCACCAAGTTCTGCACGCGGCCAAACGTGGGCCCGTACTGAGTCGAGACGCTGCTGATCCCATAATTGACTGCATACGCTGCCGGAGACGCATACGTCGAGTAGAAGACTTTGTCGTCGGGCAGCGCAAAGGGAAGCGTGTTGGGCGTGTTTGAAGAGGGTATGCATTGAGCGAAGGAGCGGATGTCATTGGCATCGTTCAGGTTGATGCCATCCAGCCACCAGGCCGTCTCGTTCGGTGCGGTGGTGGCGGGCGACGTGGTGTTGGTCGCCCACAGGGCCGCAACGAGCTGCATGTTCCGCAGCTGCAAGCGAGCCAGCGGCGAGGCATACCCGTCGTACGTGATCGGGCTCAGGACCAGCACGTTCGCGCCCTGCGTCAGGCGAGTGGTCATGTAGAGCGCGGCTGGGTCGGTGCCGTCGACCGTGCAGGTCACGGAGATGGGGCGCAACGTGTTGATCTTGAACTGCGGTCCGGGTCCGTAGTTCGGATTGGGATTGTTGGCGTCGTAGTTGCACTGGTAGGTATACTGCCCCGTCGTCGGGTCATAGAACCCCGTCGACTCCCAGCCGTTCATGTAGGAGCCGCCCCTATCGTACTGCGCCGGATCGGAATCGGGGTTGATGATTCCATGAGACGTCGTGGCGATTCCGGACGACGTGCACTCCATCAAGTCCAGCTCGATGCAGCTGCCGCACCCGAGGCCTTGCACGTCACGGTAGCCCACTCCCCATTGGGGATCTCCGTTTGCTTGGCCGGCTGGGGCCGGCTTGAGGCCTTGAAGATTCGCGATGATGGTGGGGGCCAGGTACGACGAGCCATCAGTGCTTTGGTACGGGGCATTGTCGGTGGGGTCGTTGGACTGCAGGAAGGACGTCAGATACAGCGCGAACACCATCCCCGCTTTCAGCGTGCTGATGTCCATGTCGAACGACAAGGTCACGACATTCGTGCAATCAAGGCCCAAATACTCGAAGTTGCTGCTCGAAGTCTGCTGGAAGCCCAGCATCATGCGCGTCCCGCCATTTATGAAGGACTGCGTGGGCCCCCCGTACGTCAGCGTGCAGGAGGGGTCCGTAGTAGAGCTTGCCATTTTAGATAGGACAAACATCATTTTGCTGCTTTTCACAAAACATTTGCCTAAATTACGCGTGAAAAAGAAGCTCTATCATAAATGTCGACCTCCGGTCCTTCGCTCACCCTTACCTATGGAGGCGGCTCACAGTATTACATCAACGGGGGCTCGCGAATGTATCTGGGGCTGAACAATCCGACGACGTCCGCGTTCGAATACCTCACCGTGGACTGCACGCAGGCTGTGAACGTGTCTTTCACCATGGACATCTCGACGCTGGCATGTGGCACCGTGTTCACCGTCTATCTGGTCTCAATGCTGCAGTCCACGAGCCCGACCGACACTTCAGTGTATCAATTGGCAGACGGCAGCTTTTACGTTTCGGACACGGCGGGCACGGTCGACGGGACCACTGTCCCCAGTCTCGTTGCCACTCTCCAAAATGTCAAGGCCACCACGAGCCCCGTCACCAACCCCGATCCCCAATGGGGCGTGGGCTACAGAGATGCCCAGTCGAGCGTCTGTGGGGGCTCCATCGAGCTGGACATCCTGGAATGCACCAGCTCTGGAGCAGCCACCACCACCCACGGCATCCTCAACGCGACGACGTCCCCTCCCCAGTACGACACGGGAGGGTCTTGGCAAGACGTCTGGGGCTCTTCCGGGTACACCGACACTTCCACGGGGGCTACGGTCTTCACGTGCGCCTACAACGCCAATGCCACCAAGCCTCCGTATGGGCCCGGAGACTCTTTCCAGATCAACACGCTCTTGCCCATCGATGTGTCCTGCAGCATCAACGGCACGAATCCCGCCAGCCTCACCATGGTCACCACCTTGACGCAAGGCAGCAACTCCGTCACCCTGGCTCCTCAAAACATTCAAGGCTTCTCTTCGTCCACCGCAGTTTCCATGTTGCAGAGCATGAATGTGGTGGTGGCCCTGTGGGTGACAGCGAACACCTCCCCCACCACCACGGCTTCATCTCAGACGAGCTGGTGGCTGGATGGCACCTGCCCTTCTAACAGTTCCGACATCCGCTCGTATGCGCAGTGCACCGCGTCCTCGGACACCGCAAACGTGCTGAATTATGTCGACGTCCCCAGTCACAATCAGTTCTATTCGAGCTACGCTTCCCCAGCGGCATACGCGGTCAACTACGCGGACGTGGCGCTTTCCCAGCAATATGGCCCCATCTTCGGCCAGCTCACGAATTTCACGGTGTCACTCCCCACCATTCCCAGCGGAGCCAGCGACGGGCTCTACTGGACCATGGATGCGCTCTACCGGGGGATCAGCACCCCCAGCGGCGTCGCCAACTGGCATGGCGCCTATGGGAACGCCTACGGAGTCGCCACGTCTACCGGCGGAACTTTCGCCCAGTACAGTGCCAATGCTGTGAGCCCGAGTCTGTGGCAATCCAATGTCATCAGCCTCATCTCTTCGACGCAGACGACTCAATTCGCAGAACTCAGCGGGTTTGGGCAGACCGACTCCACCCTCCTGGATGCCCAAAAAAACGACCCACCCATATATTCCACTCCTCTGTCAGCCTACAACACTCTTTTCGACGGATCCTGCACAGTGGGCACAAACCAAACTTCCGAGGCCATCTCCAAAAATACCACCACCGCAGCTTCTTGAGCAGGCAAGGGAGCGGCGGAGCCTTGCTGCCCATGGACCATCTGAGCTGGCGCGGGACTCTCCGGACTCCATCCATAGGATCCAAGCGCCGCATCCATTGACACAAAACTGCGTGGGCCCACCGTACGTGAGAGCAAACCTGCCTCAAGGGCGCATAAAGAGCGTGTCGTACAGCGAGATGTATCCGTTCCGGTCTTTGTCGCTGCCATAGAGGCGAAGAGGTCCGACAGGCGCGGCGCCTCGTCCGACATTCAATCGCACGTCTCACGCGTCGGTTGCGAAGACTCGAACGCAACCGCAGTTTCTCCTAAAGAGCGACCGCCCCCGCTCGCGCGATTCGACGTCAAGGACTTTTTTGCGCAGCCCATCTTTGTTCACTTTTTTTTTCCTGACACTAGTCAAACGAAATGGCCAGTCCGTTTGCAGCCCCTTGTTCAGCTCCGCCCCCAGTGCAGATCTGGGTCAAACGTTTCGAGTGGGAGTGGGTCCCGCAGCTGGCCGCCGACGGCGTCTCCACCGTCTTTGTTCCTCAAGCAAAATGCACCTTCGTCCAGGGCGACACGGTGCTCCCCGCTCTTCAAGACTGGCCTCGTTGGAAGCCGAGCGCCGATGTCAAGCTTCCTCTGGACGAGTACTGGCGGTTGTCTTACGTTCCGCAGGTGCAGCAGGTCCCAGACATGTCGAGCCCCGACTACCTGGGATGCGGCGTGCAGACCGAATGGGCGCCCGTGTGGACGCGCATCGAGACGCCTCGCGCTTGGCGCTGGGTGGCTTCGTGCCCCGATCTGCAGGCCGGCATGCCCGTCCCCTGCTGATGTCAACCGCTCGCGGTCGGCGCAGGTCGCAGCGCCTCGAGCGCTTGAGCAATGATCGTGTCGTCGTGATCCGAGGCATACCCCTGGAAATGCTCCTCCATCAGGCTCCAGTAATTAATCTCCCAGGTCAATTTGGGGAGATTTTGGACAACCAGCTCCGTCTGTCGCAGATACGCCTCCACGAAAGATTGAGACCGTCCGAAAAGGACCGACCCCAAAAAAAGCCAACGAGGCGCGTCCCAGACGTCTACGGGGAAGAGGCGTCCTGATGGGCTGAGAATCTTGGAGAGCGTCTTCTGAGGGAGGAGTCTCGCCACTTCTCTCAAGTTTTTTTGCGTCAGCGAGACGTCCTTGATCATGTGAAAGATCCCGTAATCGATCCAGGCCAGGTGGGTCGACTGCTGGGATGCGGCGTGCGCCAAACACTTGAGCTTGCTCAGCTGCACGCAGAGATAGTACGCCGTGTCTTTCTCGGGAGAACGACAACGAGGGAGCGCGACATCTTCGCGTCGCCAGTGCGGCTCCACTTCCACGTCGGTGCATACGTCCACGTGGCTTGTGTCGAGACCCTCCCAGCTTTCCCTCAGAGCGGTTTCAGAGGAAGCGTTCGTGTATATGCGAAGGGGCACCGAGGCTTGCACCAGGGACCTGCCCAGTCTCAGATACTCGCTTTTTTTCCTGTAACCGAGTTCGGCGTCCGGAAAAAAGAGCGCCGTCACGAAGAGCATTTTTGAGGACATTCCTAGACCTCTTCTTCATGCAGAAGAACGCGCTCTCTGAGAGCGGGAGAATCATGCAGCGTCATGATTTGCCATGACTTGGTCAAAGTCATCGGATGGACTGGGAGCCCCAGACCCAAGCATCTCCATGGGCGGCAGTGCAAAGGCAGATGGCGCTGGCGGAGGCGGAGAAGTTTGTATCTCGGAGTCCAAGGGAGGAGCGAGATCTTCCGTATTGACTTTCAATGCATATGCAAGGTCTCGGACAAACTCCTCCAAATCCGACTGCCTTCCTTTTATACTTTTGAAGTAGTTCTTCAATGCCAAAGGGGTTTTATCGCTATATTTTGAAGGCATTCCTTTTAACGAATTAATGCTGTCTTTCACGCGCGCCTCGAAATCATCGTCGTCTTCGTGCGCGTTTCGTTCGATCATAGAGTTCAGCAATCGTTCGATGTTGTCCGCAGTAGGATCTTCTCTCAGCACGTGCCCCATCCAGAAAAGCCAATAATCAGGCTCGGCGTAATACATCTCATTCATTAAATCGTCAAGTTGCGATGAATCCAATGCATTTAATTGTAGTTCCAGATCTATTTCATGGCTCAGATGCAAATTTTTCAATTGATCGGGGGCCAGAATGTGAAATAGTTGGTATCGTTCGACCATGTCTGTAATAAACTTTTTTGAGATCTTCTTGAACTCATCTCTCCACCATATGGCCGTGGTTTCTTGTTCGTCATCGCCTGGTGGACTCAAATATATTGTTTCTTCCCCTACCCGTTCGAGTATATTCTCAAAATGTTTTCGCAGAGCGTCGTCATTGCTACAGATTTCTTCAAGAGACAATTTGGGCTTTTTCAAAAGCGGCGTGTATTTCAATGCACTTATCTGCAACCCGTCCTTTTCTTCAAATTTCAATGCATTCCCAGATTTAGAACCTGCAGGTTTATCTGCTTGCGTTTCTTTTGCCGCAATCTTCGAACTATCAGAGAATGGATCGCCTACCAATTTGTCGCCGCCATCCCCTTTCCGAGAGTGTGGCTCAGCAATCTTCGCCCGCTGCCTACTGTCTAGCAAGATATTCTGATCTTGGCAAAGTACTTTTCTCAACACATCTAGTTTCCATTCGGGATGTCGCTGTCCCGCCGCAGGAACGCCCTCCCGCGCCTTTGCTTGCTTCTTTTCACTGCGTTCTGGTGCAGACTTTTTTTCCAACGCGTCTTTCTTTGTTGCCAGGAATTCTCTGAGACGCCCTAAATTTAATGATGATGATGATGATGATTTTATTATGTAACGTTGGATGCGTTGGATGGGCGTCTGTATATTCGTCGCGACATCTTGTAATCGTTTGGAGAATTCATCAAGGTCTTCAGGGCGTACTTGTTTCAACAAGGTCTTGAGCGGCTCCTGGGCATATTCTTGAGCGTTTGCTTTTGGCTTCTCCAGTTCCACTATGATCTTACCTAATGTTTTGCAATACATGATGTCATCCAAATCTTCGGGCACCAACACAATCTGGGGCATGTCGCCACTTGTCCGGTAGAATATAGAATAGTTATGGACCGGAAGTTCGCCGATGAGACGTGCATGTTTGGAGGAGAAACTTAGCACATTGTTATGTCTCGCTTTCTCAAGCTTGCCTTCTGTAGAAGGTACATTGCAACGCATGAGGGCACTCTCTAAATCGTTCTCCCGCAGGCATTGCAAAGTTTTTGCGGAAGTGGATGTTTCGAATACCCAAAGTTTAACGTTGACTGGGAACTTCAGCTTGTGTTTTGTGGTGGGACCACGCAACCGCAGCAGTAACCATTGGCTCCCAAACGTCCCAAAATTAATCGGGAACGATTCGTCCTTTTTCAACGGCCACCTCAAAGCTGTCGAGCATCTCTCAAAAGTCTCCGATGCGTGCAAGCCGCGCGCCGTCGTTTTGAGGTCGTCTTCTTTCGTTATCGTGACTTCCAGTTTGCGTTCTACGAGCCACGCTGCCAACCGACTCCTTTCCAAAGAAGTCAAAAAAACATGATACTGCATGCTTCTTTTTCCGAGCAGAAGACTTTTGTGGCGGAAGACCCTTTGCCCGGTCCCGTCAAAGAAGGCGCGTCCGCTTGCGTGAGATTTCGCACGACGGGCACGTCCTCTCCGCCATCTTGGGAACCGGCAGCTCTGCGAGTTTCTGCAGCGCCTTGGCCGCCTCTTGACAGTGACCCCAGGAGACGTCGCCCCTCCGAATGAGGCCCACGCAGCGCTGCAGGTAGTTCAGGCGCATCCACTCGTCCAGGCAGGACTTGCACCAATTTTTGTCCAGGAACCCCTCTATGGCTTTGCAACACTTCGTATCCCTGCGTCTCTGCGTGAGCTCGTCGTGCTTGGCCGCCAAGCTCCCGGTTCCTGCGTACAGAGTCACGTCGTCCTTGACCGCCAGCATGCGAGCCAGTTCCACGAGGCCGTGGTACGGACCGACCTGGTTCTGTTGCCGCTCCCATGTCGCGTGGTCTATGACTTGCCTCACTGCGAACTCGGTGCCGCAGGCGCAGAAATGGGCCGCGCACGGCCCGCTGCAGAAGAGAGACGTGCCCCCCGGCCTCAGCACCTGGCGACAGTGTTTGCAGTAACAGTGCAGCACGCCGTCGCTGATGTTACGAATCAGCTTCCTCTCGTCGGAAGGCAGCTCCATCCAGCGCAGAGGAGCCCCGCGCCACTGCTCCACCGCCAGCTTGTACTGCGCCAGTCGGTCTCCGGACCTGCGATAACACGTGACTTGCTTGAAGATGGCCATGAAGACGGGCAGCGTCAGCTCCATGCGCAGGTGTTGCGCCTTCCACATGATCCACTCGACGCGACGCTCAAGGCTCATGTGAGGTTTGACGCACACCGAGACGGTCTCCGGAGGAGGCCCCAGCCACCAGCAGACGTGCTCCAGGTCGTTGGGCGTGTTCGCTCGCGCCAGAGCTCGATCGGCTTCCTGGATGCGATGGACGTCGCTTCGAGTGCCTCGGGAAGAAGCCAGCAGCTTCTCCAGATAAGGCGTGATGGGACCCCCCGCCTGCGCCATGCTCGTCTTCAGAGCTCGTTCGTCCGGAGTCTCGCTGCACAGCGAGCGGGTGAGCGCCCGATTCATGCTCTGCACGCGGACGAGTGCCGGGTCCTCGACGGAGACCAAGGCGAAAAGATCCGACGATGCCTCCGCCGCTTCCTGCGCTTCTTCGGACGCCTCCAGCGCGCGCTCCGACGGGACCGTCCCTTCGACGGCGTCTCGGAGGAACTCTTCTTCGGAAAGCTCGTCCTCTTCCACCAGGATGTCGAAGGTTTCCGGGATCGTCGGGGCGTTGACCTTCAGCAGCCCCCAGCTCTCGGCGTGGAAGAGGTCCAGCGACTCCACCTTTTCTACGCACCGTCTCGCGCCCCCCGCTTGTCCCAGGATGGTCTGAAGCTTCCTCCTCACGGCCTGAGCTGATTGCGCCTCGGGGAAGTTCAAGACGATGCTGCGGCTCTCCAGGTGGAGGCCGACGGAGACGCCTTTGCGCAAGACCTGCTCCAAGGCCTCCTGGAAGTAAGGGAGGCGAGCGGCCCCCGTGTGGCACACCCAGGTCGTGGCTTCGGAGGCTCTCCCTTCCTCGAAGATCAGCTCCACCATGGCCAAGGGCGATGCGCTGAGTTTCTGATCCGCGTCGCGCGCGCGGGCGGCGTGCGCCTAATGCAACGCGTCGATGATCGCGCGCCGTCCCGAGAACCAAAACACCAACTCCAAGAAAGTGCTCAGACGAGCCCCAATCACGTACTCGCAACGGGCCAGGCACAACATCTTGGCGAAGGCCTCTCGCGTGGGATCCTCTCCGCTCCACTCCAAAACGCGAAAGGCTTTCCCTTTCTCCTCCAGCCATGCCTTGTACACCGCGAGCTCTTCCGGAGAGTCGACGGAAATGACGACGCTCTCCACGAGCGGCAGCCGCGCTTCGATGGCTCTTTTGTAGACCTCGGCGTCGTAGGCCCGTCGCACGTTCTGCTCGTGCGGAGCCTTCCACGTCCGAATCGACACGCCCAACACCTTTCGGGGGAGCGCGGACATTCGCTCGTCCACCAGAGCATGGACTTCCGGCAGAAAGGAGATGCTTCGCACGACTCGATCGATCCTGGTCCTGACGACCTCGGCCACGCGAACGGAGTCGTAATTCCAATCGATCACAGTGTCCTGCGAGTAGAAGCCGTCCAAGGCCGGATTCCCCGTGGTGAAGGGGCGGCAGTTGTAATCGCTCCCCAACCAAGGCTGCTCTTCTTCCTCTTCTTTCAAGACGAGCAGCCTGCACGTGTAGAAAGGCTCGAGGCGGACGCCGGGCCATTGGCCGGCTTCGTAGATGTGCCGGGGGCTGAGCGCCGCCCCGTATCGCCCCAGTCGGTATTCGGGGTCGCAATCTATCAAGCTGTGTGGGTTGACGCTCAGAGCGCTTATGTAACCTTTCATCACATTTCCGATGCCGTCGCAGCACGTCCTGCGGATGAGCCAAGGTTTTTTCAGCAGGACCTCCTTGCTCATTTATTCACAAGGGCGTTTCTCATCTTTGCCTCTTCTACGCGCGCGCCTGCGCTCACTCCAGCGCGGAGCTTCCCTCGACGAGGCCCGTCTCCGGGTTCCTGAGGTCCCAGCCCGCCTCCAGGAAGACTCTGCCCTCCGCGAACCCCGGGGCTTCGGAGAGATCGTCCAAGACTCTGGAAGTTCCGAAATACGGATGCCCTGCGGCGCCCTCGGCGATCCCGTGACCCAAGGCCGCCACGGCGACATCATCTCCGAAAGCCACGGCAGCGGAGCCCCGCACCACGAAGCAATAGAGTCGATCCGCTTCGGCTTCGACGGCCTTGCCGACGTCCGCAGGAAACACCCACGCGCCTCCCATCTTCACGGGGTGGTAAGGCGTAAGAAGGAGCCCTTCCGAGATCTGAACGAGCCTCGCCGCCGTGGTAGTGGTGGCCCCAGGCGTCTCTACCACGCACACCACTTCGGCAGTCTCTCCGTCGAGGCCTTGCAGGACGTCGCCCTTCTTCAGCTCGGAGGCCGGGCGCGAGCCTCCAGAAGCCATGACGGCCAGAGAACGACCGTGCACGCAGCCTCCGTTGGGGTCGTTGAAGGCTTGCATGTTGATGATGGGCACCCCCTGCGTCGCAGCGGCTCGACGTCCGCTCGGCACCGGAGGGGGCAGCGTGTTGAAGACGTCGTCGGCGCGATCCTGCACGCTCTTGAAGAGCTCGCCCCCGTAGACCTGGACGCCAGGGTCCTTGAAGTTGTTGCACTGCTGCATCATGTGGGCGAATGCCAGTGAAGGGAAGTAGTGCTTGCCCCACGTCCTCCAAGAGTCCACACGAGCCACGGCCGTGAGGCACTCTCCGTTCAGATCTTCCAGTAGAGCTCGCGTCTCCGGCGTGCAGGCGCTCGGGCTCTGCGAGAGTCTCTGCGACAGCGATCGCAGATCTGAAGCGCCTCGCCCCAGCTCGACCCCCGAGGGACTCTCGGAGAGGAGGGACGCCACCGAGTTCAGCCGGTCGACGAACAATGCCCTGTCGAGCTGCTGGCTCACGAGCACGTCCGTGCGGTCCGACCGGACGAACGACATCTCGCATCCGCGCGACTCGCCCAGGTGTCTGTACGTGGCGGTGGCGAAGAGAGGGCTCGTCGTCGGCAGCGCCTCTTCTTCGCGGGATGACTTCATCAGAAGCACCACGTCGCGCGACTGCCCGGCCTGCATGGTGCCCAATGGGAGGATTTTGAAGGGGCCCGAGGACGTCACCATCTCGCCCAGGCCCCCAAGGATCTCCACGATCTCGTGGCCGTCGACGGGCTTCAGAGACAGGACGACGTCAACCCCGGCGGTGCAGAGGAGGTTCGCCAGAGCATTCACGAAGATGGTGCCAACAAATCCTGCGTCTGGGATGTAGCTGTAGCTGCCGCTGCCGAGGCGAGCGATGCTTCGCAGGACGGGCGTGCAGGCGTCGCTGCCAAAGCCGAACGCGGACACGGTGCACGGCAGCTTTTCGTGCTGCGAGAGATAGGAATCCAGAGCGTGCCTGACGCCCGCCGCGCCTTCCTCCGTCTCTCCGTCGGTGAGCAGCATCATGTGGGCGACGCGTCCCTTTGTCGACGTTTCGAGCGTCGCAAAGCCTTGCAGGAGTCCATTGGAGATGTTGGTGCCTCCGCCAGCGCGCACGTTGGAGAGGCAGGCGTCGGCTGCCTTCTTCCCCAGGTCGTCCATGGGCGTCGCTTCCAGCAGAGCCGTCCCCTTCTGATTGAAGACGACCAAGGCGAGCGTGTCCTCGGGTCGCAAAGTGTGGATGACGGTCGCCACGCCATGCTTGGCGACGTCCATCACCGTGAGCCCGCTGCCTTCGGCTCCCGGAGATGACGCGGCGGTGCCCATCGACCCGGATACGTCCAGCACGATCACGAAGTCCATGGGGTGACACGCCTCCAACTGAGGCGGAGTCAGCCGCAGCAGGAACGGAACTCGGCCGTCCTCCGCTGCGTTTCCCGCATGTCCCGAAAGCGCAGCCATCGCACGGGGCCCAGGGGTGTGTGTGTGTGTGTTTGTGTGTGTGTGTGTTTGAGGCGAGCAGCTCGAGGAAAGGCGCTGCGCGTTCGACCAGTACGTCAGTACCATTCTCAAAGAATCAAAACGAGACCATGAGGGTTCTCGTCCTCGTCATAGCGAGCGACGGCCACCTATGTTACGAACAGCACCGCGCGGTGTGGCGGGAACGATGGACCATGTACCCGGCCTTCGAATGCAAGTTCTTGCAGATGCGCGATGGACCCACCGGCGAAGAAGGAGACACCTTTTTCGTGCAAGGCGTTGAATCTCTACACCCTGGCATCCTGAACAAAACGATCGTGGCACTGAAACATTACCAGGACAAGGGGTACGACTTCATCCTGCGGACCAATTTGTCTTCTCTGTGGTTCTTCGACCGATTCATGCCGGTCCTCGAGAGCATGCCCTCCTCTGGCGTCTACGCGGGAGTCAACAGCCAGGTGCGCAGGTATGTCAGCGGAGGCGGCATTCTGATGAGCTGTGACGTGGCGCGGCTCCTCGTGGAGAACATGCATCTCAACACGTCGAACTGCGTCGACGACGTGGATATAGGATGCGTGCTCGAGGCGCTGGGAGTCCAGATCCGCAGCTTTGCTCAGTGCTGGCACTCCGACGCAGACCGCCCCATCGATGCTTCTCACTTCCACTACTACGTGAAAACTGCCGGCGGCGGCGATCGTCTTCTCGAAGGCAACACCATGCGGAGGATCGTACTTGCCTGCGCGGAGAGGGACGCCAGCCAGCTCGCTGGTGCCGTCGCCGTTCTCAAGGCCCGTTACCTCAACGCCGTTCATACGCCGAGCGACATCAACGAGCACCTTCCGACGCTGCGGACCTACGCCGCTAAGTGTTCGCACGTCACGGAATGCGGCGTGCATTCGGTCGTGAGTTCCTGGGCTTTCGCCATGGGTCTGGCCGAGCGCGAGCGCTGCAAACTCGTACAGATCGACGTCGATCGGCATTCGAACGCGATAGAATTCGGGCAGATAGCTCGAAGCTGTGGCCTCAATGTCGAGTTCCGGAAGGGCTCGGATCTGGAAGTGGAGATCGAGCCGACCGATCTTTTCTTCATCGACACCTGGCACGTGTACGGACAGCTCAAGCGGGAGCTCGCGCGTTGGGCGCCTTCAGTTCGCAAGTACATCATCATGCACGACACGACGGTGGACGCCGAGCTGGGCGAGACCCTCAGAATGCGAGACGACGTGGCCGCTCGCATGAAGGAGAGCGGCTTCCCGCTGGAGGAAATCTGCAGGGGGATCTGGCCGGCGGTGGAAGAATTCCTCCAAACGAATCCGGACTGGGAACTCGGGGCGCGGTACGTCCACAACAACGGCCTCACTGTCCTGAAGAAATCACAGCCTCAGGCCTGGGGATGGTAGAGCGTCGTCACTTGCACAGATCCGCTGCCACGCTGTCGCGGCAGCCGAGACACGCGGTCGCCTCTACGCATTCGCATGGAACTGTTCGTCCGCTCAACCAAGCCTTGAGATTAGCGACGTACACCTTTTCTGCCGATACGTCGTACAAGGGGGACTCAGCCAGAGCAGCGAAGTCGTCCACTCGCACGTACGGCGTGATGTCGACGTTGGCGACGTCTTTGAGCCAAGAAGGCATGGACAGTCCTCCACGAGCGAAATCGAATTTGTCTCTGGCTCCGGGGAAAGGCGTATTTTTCCAGCTTGCCCCGGCGGAGACGGCGCACATTCCCGTCTCCTCAGGCCCTGACGTCCCGCCGCCGTCCGCGAAGGAAGGGGACGCGCTGTTCACGAAACATCGAGTCCGCGTGACGTCCCAAATGACGCATGAAAAATATCCGGTGACGCTCGCCTGGCATTGAAAAACCACCGTGTCGTATCCCAGCAGGCTCGCGGCATTTTCGACGAAGGCATCGAGGCACGTCGTCGACGACGCGCCTCCGAAGGCCTGCTGCACTGCCGCATCAGAAGGAGCGGCTGCAGGGTTCGGGCTCGTCAACATTGACAAGGCATCCTGGCCTGTCGTTTTGTGCCTGCGCAGAGCCGCGCTCCATGTCGTGTACCCCAAGCCTCCCAGAAGCGCGTCGACTCCGTATAGTATCAGAAAGGCCACGGCGGCGCAGAAAATGGAGAGGAATGCCAGCGGTTGCAGAAAAGAGATCTTGCCGATGAAGGCCAGGCTCGCAAAAGTCAACAGGAGGCAACTTGCGACGACTCCGAGTATTCCCGCAGCAGCGATCAACGTCACCTGTGGCCTCTTTGCCTGCAGCTCTCCAAACTCTCGATAAAACACCTGATTTTCAGAATTTCGCACGGCGGCGACGACGCCATCGCCTCCCCCGAGACGGTCCAGTTCCAACGCGATCTGAGAGCGGGCCGTTTGCAACAGCGCGTCCGTCGAGGAGGCGGCCGCATAGGCATCGAGCGTGCAGCCGGGGGCTTTGAGGAGGCGAGCATAAGAGTCAGACAGCAGTTGCCTTGCGGCGCCGTTCTCGGCATATAAGCCAGCCAACGGGGCGCTCTTGGATAGGTCCGAGCCCGGCCTCAGCGCGGTGGCCGCGAGTTGCGCTGCCAGGTACACGACCGCATCGAGCTTGTTGAGGCGAACCAAGGTCTGCCCCAAGTTGAAGGCAACGCCCGATCCGGAAGCGTGCTGAAAGGCCACCGCCCCTCCGCGACCGCAGGAAGGGGACGCCGATATCGCTCCTTCAGGCGCCTCGCATGTTCGCGCCACTTCTACCCACAAAAAATCTCTGAAAAAATCTGATCTCACGCGCAGGCCTTCGTCTTTGATCGAAGAGAAGTACACGTTTGGCTGGGACCAGTTGGCCGCGTCGAAGGCGGAGACGGCCCATCCGGGAAAGGGACCCGGTCGGTTCAGATTTGCCAGAGAGAAAACGGCCCGCATAGATCCCCACCAGGTTTTGGCGTCTGCCGCGGCGCGAAACGAATTCAGTCGGAAGCGACTCCCTCGGATCGGAGGAGACGAAGCCATCAGGGAAACGGCCTCGGGAACAGAGGAGAGGCCGGGAAAGTCGTCCCACAAAAACGTCAGCACGTCTCTCTTCGAAGGATCCGTCCCCAAGACGTTCGGACAGGCCTCCTGCTTGGACCAGAGCTGCTGGCAGTATGTCTTTGCGTCGGTCGCAGGCTCCACCTTCTTGTTCGACCATCGAAACTTGGGCAGCTGCCAGCCCGCCGCCGCTCCCAGGCTGCCCCCCAGGAGAAGAAGACAGATCGAGACGATGAGGAACACGCTGTCGTAGCCCCCAGACTCGACGTGTTCTTCGGGTTCTCCAAACGGGGGCATTGGCACCCCCACCTGCACGATGGTATTGCCCGTAGAAGGAGGCAACGTCGTGGAGGGCGCTTCTCTTATCACGCGAGTCATCATGATGTCTTTGCAACAGAGCTATCTTTTCGCCCCTCGATCAGCGGCGGGCGTCCTCCGAGCGACCCCGAAAAGATTCGTGGGTAGCCCTCCTGACGAGACGAGGCGCTTTGCCCTCCCTCGCCGCCTCCACGAACCTGGCCGCGCACAGGCACCAGTGATCTCCCGGAACCAGGCCGGGGAAGGAGGGCGTGGAGGTCTTGAGATCGTTGCCCCGCGCGGCGCTGAAGTCTAAAAACTCAGAATCGACGACGGCGCAGACGGTGTGCGCCGCGGCGTCGGAGTGGTGCGGGGCGCAGTACCCGTCGCGCAGGAATCCCGTGTTTTGGGAGCACCGTTCCAAAGGCCGCCCATCCATGTTGAGATGACGCATCCTTTCTCTTATTCCTTCAGCACCAGTGATGTCCTGGCACCCAGTCCGGAAGGAGGGCGTGGAGGTCTCGTTGCCCCGCGCGGCGCTGGTTTCCGAAAACTCCGAGCCAACGGCGGAGCGAGCCTGCAGAAGCGCCATCGGCGTGAAGAAGAGCGAGCTGCTGCAGCGACGCGCCTCAAGAAAGTCGCGCATCTCTCGGCGTCCAAGAGGCAAGAGAGGTACAGCTCGGAGCCCTTTTGCATGCGCAGGAGGACGTGCTGATGCGCGGTCATCATCGCCCCTCTGCGAAGGCGCTGTGGCGCCGGCCGATGGGCCAGCGATTTTCCATAAAGGCAGCGAGGGCCCAATGCGACTTATCGTAGGGCTGCAATGCCGCGAGTATGAACTTGTCCATGACTTTTCTGCGCTGAAGTTCGTCGGAGACCTCGATCATAAATTCCACCGCATCGTGTCCTGATTTAAACTTGGCTGGTGAGAAGGTGAGCAGCAAGAGCATGAGGCAGGTGCCAGAAAAGCAAATGCCATTAGTATCGATTCCGCGGCTTCGCACGACAGGGCGACGCGAGCGACGCATGCAGCAGTCGCTGCACTCGTTGACGTTGAGGCCTGGTCGCATCACTACATCAGCGATCGTGGCATCCATTGCGACGCCGAGCACGTGGCTAAACAGTTTCAGTTCTTCACTCATATTTGCGGCATCAGCCCGGAACTTCTGTTGGTCGTCTCTGAAGTTAGGGTCTGAAACTGTGAGGGTCCAATCTGCCCCATCCACGCGCCGACTGAGGAAAGCGCTTATAGCATGATTCGCGCCCCAACTGTCGAAGTCGTATGTGTCGGCGTCCACCAAAAATTCTACTGCAATTAAGGTTTCACGGGCATTTCTGAGCATGCCAAGCAAGATAGCCTCCTCCGCAGAAGGAATGACTGGCAGGCGCTCGTCATTCCATGATACTCGCCACAACTCAATTTCTGCGTGCCGGACGTCATCATGATACCGCGAGGGGTCTTTTCTTCTAGAGCAGAAGATCTGGTCTTTGCGGCTAGTCAGATTGAGGAATGCCCGTTCTTTGAATGTCGTCGTCGCTGGCGTGCCGCGTTCAAGGCTCACGTTCACGAGATATGGCAGTATGTGACCACCGTCCTTGCGTTTGAAACATGATTCATTCAACACATTTGAGCTCACGGTCACTCCCCAGTCCTTTGGCCTTGGATGGTCCCAATGTTCATAGGAATCTACCTTGTACAATCGGCTTCTCCACTCAGGATTGTGTTGCAAGAACAACGGCTTGCCCATGCGAGACTCTAACAATGAAGTGTTGTAGGCTCGCGGATGTGCTTGTGGAGCGCGGTCGCTGTGGGCTCTGAAGAGCGCACTTTCCGTGCGGTCGCGCTGACTATCGACATCCTTGAAGCTTTTTTGCAAGGCTTCCAACCTTTCCGTGAGCGTCGGGTTGTCTGCCGACTGGGGATCAGGAGGACCGGACTGGGCAGGCGCGATGGCTTCATTCAAGGATTTAAGCCTCGCCCTGACATTGTCGATCCGTGTTTGCTCCGCGTTGTTGGCCGATCGGAGATCACGAGGGCTGGGCTGAGTAGGCTCGATTTCTTCGCCCAAGGCTCGAAGCCTTGCCTCCAAGGCTTGAGTCAGTGTTTGCGCCGGCGCAGGCTCGATGGCTTCATCCAAGGCTTGAAGCTTTGCCGAGAGCGCCTGGAGCCGTATTTGCGTCGGCTGTGCATGTTTGGAGCTGGGCACAGCAGGTTTTGCCCGTTTTGCAACTCCGCCTGTGGCCACTTCGCTTTCAGGATGTTTACGTTTTTTGTATGGCATGATTTGCGCAGGCATCCCTTTTCTCATCGCATAAACAAGATGTTCGTTGAGCGAGGGACTTGAAAGCGCGGAACCCGTCGCTCGCGGGGAGGACGGTGGGCCCGCGCTCCTCCTTGCTGCGAAGCTCATGCAGCGCCATCGAGCTCTGCGGTGGTTTCTCCATGAGGGGGGCCGCAGGTCTGCGATGAGCTCCCGGCGCGCCGTCTGGGTGGTGGTCGCCTTCGGAGTAGGTACTGTCGGAGTGCGCAGAAACCGTCGCACAGCCATCCCGCGTTTTCACGTTTCTACAGGCCACCCACGTACGACTCATCGTTTTTTAGCTCCTCGTCACCACCAATGAGGTCTCGGTATCGAGGGCCGCGTCTCGAGCAGGTATTTTCTCACGACCGGCGTGTCCTGACAAAACTTGATCGTGCTATACATGCTCTGAGAGTCTGCCTGCTTTGCGCGGTAGCACGCGGAAAAGAGACGGGTGCGGGTTTGCTGGAGTCCCTTCCAGGTCCCCTTGACGGAAGAATTGACAGAGGAGAACTCCTTGAGCGCTCTGTTGGCCTCAGAAACTGCGCTCTCGCGTCGCTTCTTGTCTGCGAAGCGTCGCTTCAAAGCGATTGGAGCGTTCTTCCTCCTGCTGAGCGCTCTCATCTTGGCGAAGACCCACTTCACCACTTCCCTGCTGGAAATGTGACCATAGCCGGGCCTCGCGACGTTCATCCAGTATGCGGGCGCCGATCTTTCTTGAGAGAGCCCTTCGCCCCCTGCCACCGGTCCCAGAGCATCGTCGGAAACGTCGGAGTCGGAAGTCTCATTTCCGAACTGACGCCTGCAGTAGGGGCAATTCACAGTGCCTTGCAGAAACCACCCGACGAGACACTCTGCGTGAAAGCAATGTTTGCACGGCAACAGCTTCTTCCCGCTGTATGTTCCCGACTCCCCAAACGCCTCCTGGCATATTCCACAGGAAGTGCCATCAGCCTCCGCCATGGCAAATCACCATCAGGCCATCAAAGTTTGTGATCGTTCTGACTCAAGCCGGCCGCGGCGGATGGAGGCTGGTAGGATGCTTCTTCGCAAGCCTTCTGAATGGGTGCGGCACCATGGATCTCACGCTCTTCCCGTTTCCCATCAAGGTCCATGTTCAAAATCAAGAAGCCATCAGGACTCATCGATAGAAGAGCTCGAGGACTGAAACTTCCCGGTCCGGAAGGTGGTCGACGAAATGCTGGATGATTTGGGCGAGTTTAGAAAGACGCGCGGCCCATTGAGCAGATTGCCTGGGGGCCACTCTCGGTTCCCGCGTCTTGGGCGTCTTGCCCCAGCACGAGGGCACCTTTACGCCGCAAGCATCGACGTACCCATCTGGATTGAAGCGCACGAAGAGGTGAGGCAGTCGTCCAGCGTCTTCGAAATGTTCCATGACCTTGCGGGACTCGCAAATGCATTCGTACCCGAGGTGAGAGAACTCGTCGACCTCGATGGACAACGCGCGGTCTGGTAAGCGTACAAACGCATCTGGCCTCCTTCTGGACTGGCCCCCAGGAATGACCTTGTTGAAGCTCCAGTCTAGGTCTGGAAAGCGCTCGGCAAGAAACTGAGCCACAGCCACTTCTTTGCTGCGGCTCGATCGAGCTCGCTTATCGTGAGGGAAGAGGTATCGGAAGCACGGTGCACAGTGCCCATCTAGACTTCTGGATCCGAAGGTATCGCAGTGCGGGATCTTGCACAGATGAGATGCTCGCCTGGCCTGGTGCCACTCCGGGTGCTTCTGTTCCGCACAGGAGATGCAGCAGCGCGTCGTCAGCCCCCCATACGTATGAGTATCCCGTTGCTGGGGGCAATGCTCGCAGCG